>JAAUXU010026644.1_pt1 | contig 46092 bp, 47 predicted proteins | sample 7278151 | NCBI WGS metagenome assembly JAAUXU01 (sample SAMN14350113, study PRJNA611818) | marine sediment metagenome | isolation source: surface marine sediment (1.8m) | place: French Polynesia: Moorea | collected 2018-08
CAGACGCTCTCAGAAACACCCACTCTTTCTGACTTTGCCCCATGCTTCCTTCTTTGAGAGGCAGAATTTAAGCTATCAGCTCAATTATAAACGTTTTACTGGCCTTTGGAGGCAAAGGTGAATAATGATAATTTCTACTGGACACACAAAAATATCACTGGATATTGGCCTGACTCAACTTTTGCCCATAGTTGCACTGGCAGCACTTTCAAATTCATTCCAGAGGGTGATCAAACCTATGATGAATGAGCCCCTTGAACAGGGTAACCACTGTATATACATTTTCGAACTAGCCTAGAAAATTGGATTCGTATTTCCTACTGCCATATATTAAGACTGGGCAGTAAAGCAAAAATCGCGTCAGCATACCTGAAAAAAATATTGCACGTTAATATAGTTCTACATATGGGGATTGAGACCATGACTGAGACAAAGATAAGTAGACAAGAGCGTAAATTCACTTCGTATTTTGGTCACAGAGCGCGGAAGTTTCTGATCGTCGTCGAGTAGAGCAACCTCTGAGTCAACAACAGCTGTCGGAGGACGTGGTTTTTTGAAACCTCGAGGCCGAAATGTCCGGGAACCCCGAGGGCGGTGGCAGCTCCGCTGCAGATGCAGATACGGAACCGGTGAGTCTTCTGAAAGCCGCTGAGCGATACCGAGGAAAGAGGATCCTGGCGCCCATGGTGAAGATCGGTACTCTCCCAACGAGGTAAACATCCAAGGACTGCATCGGTGCAAGATTCCTTCATCAGAGAATGATACTCACTTGTAGACTTCTCGCCTTGGAATTTGGCGCTGACTTAGTTTACTCGGAGGAGATTATCGACTTCAGACTGATCAGGTGCGAGAGGATCGAGAACACTGCCATCGGGACAGTCGACTACATAGACAGGTGAGGTATCCCAATGCTCATTGGCACTCCCATGGAACTCCGATAGGCTGACTCCTGCCCTCTTTCACACTTGCTGTGTATGCCCGCAGGAGTGATGACACCTTAGTCCTCCGGGTCAGCCCCAGAGAGCGCGGAAGACTCGTCCTTCAGATCGGGACCTGCGACCCCAAGAGAGCTGCAAAGGTAGCGAAAATGGTGAGTTGTCATCTGCGCAGAAAGTGAGTTGGCTTCACTGCATAATCCAAGTTCTGTTCTCAGGTTGAGCGTGACGTCGACGGCATTGACGTGAACATGGGTTGCCCCAAGTCCTTCTCCTTGAAGGGCGGGATGGGTGCTGCATTGCTCACGCAGCCGGAGAAGGTCCGACGTATCCTAACCAGCTTAGTAGAGGCAGTGGAGATACCTATCACCTGCAAGATCAGACTGTTACCTACCATGGAGGAGACGCTTAATCTTGTCAAGGTAGTTTTCACACCTTTTTTGATACCTTCCAGTCGTTCAGAGTCCGCATCCACGTCCAACACATCCTCGAACATATCCGACTTTATCTATGCCTGTACCTTGGACCTTCCAACTGGATGAATCATATTCATACACATACCTTTGGCTCCGGAGCTTTGAGAGTTTCTACGTAGGCACTTTTAAGGCATTTCTAGTTTGCAAGGATCATGGATACGACCTGGGCCAGAACCACAGTCTGAACTAGGACTATGAAAGTGTAAGAAAGTGTTCTTAGATTATCGAATCGACGGGGGTGTCCGCCTTGGCTGTTCACGGCAGGACCAAGGAAGAAAGGCCGAATCATAGCAACAACGTGGATGCCATCACACAAGTGGTCAGGGTAAGAAGAGCACGCATATTTTGGGGTTTGAACAAACATCAAAACAAAGTGTTCGCTTTTTACTTTCTAGAGCTGTAGTTTACCCGTGATAGCCAATGGAGGCTCCAGCAACAACAGAAACAGTCCAGACAACACGTACGAAGGCATTGAGGCGTTTTGGAGGGAGTCTGAGGCTTCCAGCGTCATGATCGCCAGGGCGGCTGAGTGGAATCCTTCCGTGTTCAGGAAGGAAGGGAAACTTCCAATCATGGAGGCAAGGAGACTTTTTAAGCCTTGTATTTGTTGCCAGCGGCTCAGCACGTTAAATTCTTTCGCAGTTTCACCGTTTTTCTTTCAGTACAGACCCACTGTACAGGCCTAGTTTGTATGTTAACCATTGGCCTATTCAGCAGAGCTCTCTATAATACCCCCAAAGCCCAGGAATTTGCATGTGGAAAGCCCGGTGAAATTTTCCTCTGCATTGCACATTCAGAATGAAACTCAATGGAAAAAAGTAGGACAGCGATACAATAAGATGTAGCTCAAAGCTATTAAGTAAATGTCTAATTTTGATAACGTGAGTAACCTATAAGAAATCAGCCTTTGTCTCTTGTAGGTGGTGCACAAGTACTTAGATTTGGCGATCGAGTTTGACTACACCTTCGTGATCGTGAAGTACAACATTCAGCAGATCTTGGGCGGCGAGCAAGATTCGGAGATTGGGAGGAAGTTCTTGGCAGCGGCGACCATGAAGGATCTGGTAGAGATCTTTGGTAAGGGGCCCGTGTGGGAGAAGAGACAGGTCAGTATGCAGTAGCTCGAATACCTTTGACATGTCAGTTGTCGACCCGTTGTCAATAAGTCTGCCGCTCCAGGCTCACATCCGAGAGAAGACCCGCCAGGACGCGCTCCGGCCTCCCACATTTCGCTTCCAGCGCGAGGCCGTGGTAACTCCGAAGAAGAGGAAGATCTGCCCCACCGGCGACGACGACCACAATGGCGAGTCCGTCATCGTCACCGAAATGTTCTGCCCATTCGTCAGGGGTCACTACACTGATGGAAGGGACATTCCAAAGGTAACGACAGAAGTGATGGCAATACACGACACGAGACTTGTGGACCACCAACCCCTCCTAGGGCTTTAAAAACACAATCGCTTGATTTAGTGTCATGAAACAATCATTGTCAATTCATTGTCACATCAATCAACAAACACATTTTTAAGCCGTCAATCAGGGCGATTTCTTTTTAAGTTATTCTTGAATCTTACGGTTCAAATAAGGCCTCAGTTATTGTATATCAGAAGAGTCAGTGAAAGAAGTTGTCAAGACGAACAAAAAATGACTTAAAAAGATACCAAAACCATAGATTCCAAACCACACGTTCCAAAATGTCCAAAAAACTTCTGTAAACATAATCACAACTACAATAGTAGGAGAAGTGAGAGTGAAAAGCACGATAATAAGAGGTGGGAGAGCGGAGAACTTGTGTAGCAAGAGATCAGTTCTTACAAATTTTGCTTCGTACAACACTTCAATATCAACTGGTATTCCATTAATGGGAGTTTACTGTACCAAAAATTGCTTGCGTCATATGCATAGGTACAAGGGAGAAACTGATTCAAAAAGGCTGACTTGATTATATGAGCAAAATCAGGATGCGCATTACATTGGCGTGTCTTGTACAAGGATACATCTTTTGCAGCAAAAGATTAAGAAATCCACAAGAGATATCACACTGCTGCTTTTTCATTTGCTGAATCAAAATGCCAAAAAACGCAGAAAAAAGTGCAAATTTGCCGAAAAAAGTCAAGTTGCACTAGAAAGGCCAAAGTTAAGCTCAACTTTAAAGTTTTAAGTAATTCTTTCTTGCATCTACTTATCACCAAACTTATGAACAACTTTAGGTTCGTCTCCTTCAGTGGACTAAGGATCAGGGTCTGGAGCAACCTGCCTACCAAACCACGCAGATTAAAAAGACCTTTAGGTCCATCGTCACAGTCGCCGGACAAAAGTGAGTTCCCGTAAAACATGCATTTGCCCTGAGCAAACTTGGGGCATAAAGTTGACTCCCTCGTGTGGCTTTTGCGCTTTGCTCATATTGTACAGGCTGCACAACACCTTGGGCCTGGGTGAGGAGTTTTAATATACTGAAAGAATACCGTAAACAGGCGGGAGAGGGTCGACATTTCGCCGCAAAATACAGTCATGGTTGTCTTTATTTACATCCCCATCCCCATGGTTGTGACCATGGTTGTCAGCAGTTGACAATTATATGAAGGAGATAGACTCACAAGACCTAAGATCTATTAGTTGTATTACACACTGTTGCCATTCCTGAGGCATACAACCTCTACTATCCCCAGGTATACCCTGACCTCGCTCATCACGTCAGATAGTGCTGTGACTTAAAACCATAAGTTAAAAAGTTCCCCTCCTGTGACGTCACTTCCTTCCCTTCTTCCCTGAGCTTGTCAATATCTTGACAGTACAGTAAATGACCCATGGAAAGAGACAAGACAGTGAATGAGCAGCTAACAGTTATTTTACCAGGTCTACCTCGCCTCCAAGTACAGGATATTTCAATGACTGATAAACAATGGACTTTTCTATTTGTATCACAGTAATATCTGAGCCTGACTCTTGTTCCAGGTTCAGCTCGGAATCTTGGGAGAAGAACAAGAAATATTCTGAACAGGCTGCAGCCATCGTGGCTCTCCATTGCTTGGGAAGTGGCCTTATTCACCAAGACGGAGAAGATATCGCTTGTACGTCAAGAAATGTGCCAGAAAAGTGTTGACATTATATTGAGGTTAATTTCAGAAAAGTGTAAGTGTCAGTTACAATGAGGTACCTGCACTGAAGCAAAGTGAGGCTGTGTTATTTCTGGTACTCGGTGTTTCGCTCTTCTTGTTCTTCCCTGGTGAAAGACTTACACATCTTTCACCAGGGTCCACATGAAGGCCGTCCTCCCTCCAGCCTCGGTGCCCTGGGTGTCTCCTGTGGGCTCGTAGCCGAAGGTGCGGCAGAATGAGCTGAGAGGAAAAGGCCATGGAAATTTCGGCATTCGTATTGTGGTGCACCTTTATTTAATGTGCAGCACTGTCTTCTGTAATTTTTATAAACATCTAGAGTACGAGACCACTATAATCTGAAGGAAGAGACGTCCTGGGGATATCCCAAGATAAGGAATCGTGCACGGAAGGATCAATGTTTACAAAACGTAATACATCAGTCTCGTCACGGCTCTCAAATAAGAACACAATAACTGGCATGTGGAGTTGTCTCGCGACCACGACCTTGCTCTGTCTGATCATCGCCAAGTTCATATCATGGCTCATTAACTCCATTCGTCGCCCGGTAGACTTTCCACCAGGACCTCCCAGAGTACCGATTCTCGGCAGTCTGCCTTTTGTGGCACCGTTCAAGAGCAGCGTCTTTGGCATCAATTTCTCTTTCCTCGGTGCCAAGGAAAAGCTGGCCGAGAAGTACGGCAACGTCTGTGGCTTCTTCATGGGCACCACTCCAGTGGTGCTCATCTCTGATCCAGACGTGATGCGTGATGCTTTTCGTAAAGACGAGACCGCTGCGTTCGCTTTGGGCAGGATACAAGCCACGAACAGAACCGGCGGCCACAAAAGAACGGACGGTACAGCTCCTGGTGTCTTCTCCAGCCAGGGCCAGGAGTGGCAGGAGCAACGGCGCTTCACACTAAAGACACTAAAAGACTTTGGATTCGGCCGCCAGAGCACAGAGGATGCAGTAGTCGAGGAGGTGGAGCGTCTGTGTTCTTTGTTAGCCAAGAAGACTGGGCAACCACTGTCGCTGGAGTTTACATTTAACCTCCCGACAGTGAACTCTCTATGGAAGTTAGTCATGGGAGAGGTGTTCGAAGACCTCGAGGATCCTCGACTTTTGCGCCTATGTCAAGCAATCAGTCAGATGCTCAGTCTCAGCGGAAGCCATCGACCTTGGGAACAGCTCTTGCCCCACTGGCTAGCTGTGCGGCCACCCTTTGATCTACTGACGGACTCCCGCATCATGGCGAACGCTTCTAAAGCCATGAGAGACGTCTACATGCCCGTTCTTCAGCGTCATATTGACACCTTTGGTGAGGACAGTGAAGTCAAGGACTTTACCGACATGTATCTGGCCAACATCAACAGGACCAACGATCCAGACTCGTCTTTTTTCCAAGAAAAGGGCATGGACTCCTTGCGATGCGTCATTGGGGATCTGTTCTTTGCTGGTTTGGACACCACATCTCGTTCCTTGCTTTGGTCCATTTTCTACATGGTCCACCATCCCGAAATCCAAGCCACAGTTCAAGAGGAGCTTGACCGATTCTTCGGACGTAAGACAATGCCCACACTGACTTCAACCACTAAGGAAGATTTGCCCTACACACACGCTGTGGTAATAGAGTCCTTACGCAAGACGGGATTGGCCCATATGGCCGTACCGCACAGAGCCATAGCCGACTTTCGTCTGGCAGGGTATCACATCCCCCAGGGCACCATTCTTCTTCAAAACATTTATCATGTTCATCACGACCGACGCTTTTGGCAGGATCCGGAGAAATTCGACCCCTGTCGCTTCCTGGATGCAGACCAGAAGTACTTCGTCAGCTCTGAACGTGTGATTCCCTTCGGCGTTGGAAAGAGACAGTGTCTGGGGCAGACTCTGGCCGAGAAGGAGCTCTTTCTCTTCTTCACTGGGCTCCTGCACAGATTTAAAGTGGAGGCGGCACCCGGGATCACACTGCCCAGCTACGGCATGGACGTCGGCACGGCCACCACAGGTATCGCCAGGCAATGCCCTAAGTTCTACGTCGTACTCACCAAAAGAGACTGTTAAGGACACTTCTTGAATTGTCCATGGACACATTCAATGTTAGCAACGAAGTCATGGACTGGGATGACGTGTATCTGGCCAAAATCGAGAGAGACCCCAACTGGACCTAAGTTGGACTAGGGTCCCAGAAACTTGAAATCAAGTTGATTCGAGATTTTCAACTCAAAATATATCCCTAATTCAGAATCATCATGGACATGGGCTCGTTGACCGATAGACAGCGTGATTGGTTGCTTACCGATTACTAACTGCATGGTCCTGGCAGTTTACCAGAAATCCTGCTTCCAGCAGATGGCTCTCCCATCTGAACGAGTACCACCTTTGGCCCAAGTTGGCGAGCGAGTGAAGGAGCATCACACGGCCCCCGGATACAAGTCCCAAGACGGAGATGCCGTCTAGGGCATTGTCGACGTGTGGTCAGCCAGTGGCTCCCTCTCAGCGACGCGGCAGAAGACTACAAAGGCAACTTCCTCATCGTCTTCTTTCACCTTCCTGGACGGATGGCTTTCCTCCTTTTAAGGTGCTCGGCCTCGTCTTCGGCGGCGAACCGGGGGTTGTTCATCCCGTCCGTCAGGCGTTGTTACTATGATTAATGGGGCATTGTAATTGTTCTTAGGCGGTCGCTGCGTACTCCAGTGACAATCTCCGCTTTCGAGGCTACGTACTCTGCTACTTTTGTCGCGGGCCTGGTCTCCTACGTCTCGTACCTAGAATAACCCATCATGGGGGGTCTATCTTGACCTCGGGCTCATAGCGGCTACAGCGGCCGAGACAAGATCGATGACTAATGCAGCAGCTTAAATCTCGGGGAAAAAGATGTCACTTCAACGGGAAGCAAAACCTTAACGAGAGACACAAATGAAGAGTCATGACCGAGATAACAACGGAATGAGTACAGTGCAGCCGTAATAAAATCCGCTTTATATGTTGCATAAGTAAAACTTATAGCTTTAATCCCTTAGATGAAGACTCCTCTGGCACACCGTCGTCCTCCCGCTTTCTCTTGGGAACTCTTGGCGATTTGTAAGACTCCTTTTCGTCTTTGCTCAACTTCGTCCACATTTGCAGACCCTTTGAGTTGACCTCAGAATCGTCCAGATTGGTTCCGCAGGGGTCCTGATTCTTCTGGATCACGGCTTCTCTATTCTCCGCCAGCCAGAGCTGAAAACCTTTGAGAAGTTTCCTCTCACCAGCGTCTGCAATCATTGAAGCAATTATGAAGAGGATACTCTTAGATATCTGCGACGTGAGGATCCTTACCGGCGGAGTTCTCTTTCCCGTCAAAAGGACTGGCGGGTGTGGACTTTTTGAAGATCAGCTTACTCTTTTGGGGAGCTATACTCTTCTGCGGACCGGGATCGACTCTCTTAGCACCAAATTCCTTGGTCTTCACCCTGGACTGACTCGTGCTTGCAGTCATGTCGTCAAAGACGATGCCACTACGTATAGCACCACTGCAGAAAAGAACAATGTTGAAGTTGTTACGTTACCCAGGCTAATGCATACTTAAGACACTCTGACTCACCTAGAGGAGTCCAGACTGGACTTTTTGAACGGGTTTCTCGTGGCATTCTGACTAGGTGAGAGATATTTGGACTTGGTGTTTTTCTCCGCCATCTTCTTCTTGGCCGCCAAGAAGGGATTGACTTCTTCCTCCTCTTCCATTTCGCATGTCTGCTGACTATCGTCATCAAAGATGTCGACGCTCTGACAACGCTCTTGAAGTTGTCTCTTCTCGTCCTCTTTGTCTTTGATGGCGCAAGCCAGCTCAGACAATTTGTTGGCCAGGTGCATCCGTCCTATTCTACTCGAATACTTTAAGGCCACCTGGATGGTGTTTGTGTCCATCAGCTTGCAGACGTCCAAGGCTCGGCCGTCTTGGCTGCCCTTGCAAGCTAGCGCAAAAAGCTTCATCAGCAAAGCTGCTTGATCATCTCCGCCAAATATGTTTGATCGCACCAGCTCTTCTTCCAGCAAACTCTTCTCTGTAGCGATCTCGCAAACCGGCAGGGCCATGCGCAAAACCCCCATCATTGGCTTGGGCAGAGTCATCGGATAACGTGAGCCCTTGCATAAGATGCTGCGTACAACTTGCTCGCTCTCGCTCAACCCGACGACAAAGTGGTGGTCGGATCTGCCTTTGATAAGCAAGCGAGTGTCACACACTTCCAGCCAAGAGTGTTTGTAAAGGCGGACTTGACCTGAGCTGTCAGCCAAAGCTGGACAGCCCTCATCACTGAATCCCAACCAAGAGAGCACAGACTTCGGTGCCAGGGATACTGGCTGGAAAGGAATTACAACATCGCTCTTCAAACTGCTGGAAGTGATGTCCAAGACGGTGAATCCAATGTTTTGATTGCCAACAAGTGGCATTCCAAGGTGCACGGAAACAAGTAGTTTCGATCCTTTTCCTGCTAGTGCAACTGCCGGTCCAGGTAAGGAAAGAATTTCTTTCTGTAGGCCACCGGAAGTGAAGATTCGGAGCCTTCTGCGGTCGGTGGCTGCAGCCACCCAGCCGAGACCGCAGGCCACGGCCATGACCTCTTCCTTGCCGAGCATCTCCACACTCCACTCACGTCCGGCGTCTGACACGGAAAGACAGTGGACCACTAATCTGCTCGGATTCAGGGCATTATCATCGTCCTCATCCCCACCAGCCTCGCAGGCCAAGACCAGGGTCTCAGCAGACAAGTCTGCCATAGTATGCCCGTGTACGTTAGAGATGTGTAGCGGGTGATGCACGGAGGAGTCGTGGAACTCCACCTCGATGGCGCTCTCATCCGCGGAGCTGATGCAACGCACCAAACCCACCGAGTTCCACACCATAAAGTGGGAGGATAGATGAGAAGGTGTCGATCCTGGTTGAAAAGGCTCCTGGATGTCTATTTCCAAGGCAGGAGGAGGTTGCGGCAACGGAGTCGGCATCTTGACCGCGGGAGTATCCCCATCAGGGGCAGGAGGGGCGGTATCACTTGGTCTGTTTTCCTTGCTGGAGAGATTGCTAGCATCATCATGATCAGATAGAAACCCCGTCTCTCGCTTAATCTTTCGGATGGAGAAGCTGTTTTCGTCTTCGTCGTCTTCATCCTAAAGTACGCAATACGCACAATAATACAGCTCTAGCATACTCCAGTAATTGCTCGAATCTCACCTCAAAAAGAGCAGCTGCCAGTTCTTCTTCGTTGAGTTGATCGTCATCCTTTTTCAAGATGTCTGGCTTTTCAGTGGTAGTGACAGCTTCAGCAAGGTCTTTTTGTTTAGAAGTAATTTTGGCTACTCCCCAGTAACCATGATCGTCGACAAAGGCAACTTCATCATCGGAGGGATTCCAAGCCACGTCCGTCAGAGCGTAGGATCTTTCACTCTTCTGCTTCTTGATTACACCCTCCGTGCTGTTACATGCCAAATCCCAGAAAATGAGTTGACCCTCGGAGGATCCTCCAACTACGTGCTGGCCATCAGGGGACCAACACAGGGAGGATATTTTGCTATTGTCAGATATTTCAGGAGGAATCTTGAGCTTTTGACGCTCTATCCAGGTGCCTCTTTCGTAAATCTGAATGCCGTCGGTGAGACCTAGGGCGAAGAACTTACTGCTGGGACTCCAAGCAACTTTGCCGTAAGTCTCTTTGGCCGGGATGTCGTTCTTCTTGGGAATGACGCGCTCAAATGTCTTGACCACGCCATGGTCTTTGACGCTCCACACGCGAACGCTGCCATCGCAAGACGAAGAGATCACAAACTCCTTCTTCGCGTCTAAAGCCACACTCAAAATTGGCGCAGCATGGCCACTGAAGACAGTCTCCTCAAAGCTATCGGTCTGCACCAACTTTACGGTCATGTCAAAGGAGCCAGCAACCAACAGTTTGCCGTCGGCAGACACGTCGAGACAGGAAGCGTCAGCAGCGAATCTCATGGATGTGCCTTCACTAGCGCCATCGCTTATGGTGTAGCTCTCGACTTTGTTACTTTCAGTAGTCCCAACGAAGAACTTGCTGCCGGCGGCGGCCAAGCAGAACACGGCATCGCCGACCAAATGAGAAGACGGATCGTCATCTTGAAATCCCTTGAAGACTCGAACCTAGAAGAGATCATCATAAGTACGAACTTTTGCTTGCTAACTGGGTAAAAATGATTATCACCTCTCCATCTGCCCCAGCAGTGATGACCTCTCCTCCAGAGACGTATACGAGACAACACTTGCCCTCCGTGTGTGCAAAGCGAGACTCCATTTTATTGACCTGGTGCACAAAAGGGTAAAAATTTGTAAGTCAGTGTCACGCAAGAATAAGGTATTTCCAATACAAATTGGCACTCAGCAGCACAAGCATAAAAAATTACACAATAATGCGTAACAGTAATAGAAATCGTTGAGTTTTCCACAAAGTACAGGTACAACCTGTGTCTACAGTAGTGCACAGACACAAAGTCACATTTGTTCATATTGGTCTTTCATCGCCGCTCCTCGCCACGAATTCTCCTCGCCAGCAACATGTCCTTGGGCATGATAGTCACTCTCCTGGCGTGCACTGCGCACAACACTGTATCCTCCATGAGTGAGATCATGAACGACTCCGATGCCTCTTGCAATGCCAGCAGCGCCGAAGACTGAAACCTCAACCCCTTGGCAAATGAGCCGTGCACTACATTCTGCGCGATCTCCTTCACAAGGCGTGAAAACGGCAGTCGGGGGATTAGCAGGTCCGTGGACTTCTGATATCGTCGGATCTCCATCAGGGCCACCGTACCGGGGCGGTACTTGCGTCGGCTCGTCGACCTCTCCTGCGACTTGGGAAGGGACTTCCTGGTCTTGGCAGAGTCACGAGGAGTCTTGCGCAACGGCGATGGGACCTTCCGGAATGGGGAGGTGGGCGCGCCGTGCGCCAATGACTTGTGCGTTGTCTGGTGTATCTTCTTGGAGGGACCGGTGATCGCACCGCGCCTCTGTGGAGTTCCGAAAGGAAGCCTAGGGACGCTCGTGATGGATGTGTGCGTTAGGAAACCCGAGGAGGTAGAGCTGGTACTATTGGAGGACCCTCCGAAGGATTGCTCAGCGAGGCCAGAGGTTAAGGTACCCCTTCCAGAATCCTCCTGAGGTCGTTTCTTGCCAAGCTTCTTGGCCGCCAGGAGTGCTCTCCTCCCGCCGCTGCCGCCGCGGCCGCCACCTTGATGTCGCGTACGAGCCATGACGAGAACACTGCGGTCACCACGCTGAGGTCCTTGGAAATTATTTGAGTTATCCTGTATATCGCCCCGGCGCCCAAGAATTGCTGCCGAATCAAGGTTGCTTCTTCGTAGCGTCTCCCGGGTTTTCCCGCTCGATAACACAACAGGTCGCAGGGTTGCCACTTGCCATCCACGTGAAGGTCAACGTCCTAGTTCTAGGAAACTTTCGCAACAATTTGTGAGAGCACGCTGAACCTCCTGGAGGGTATCAATTGTAAGAGGTGGTTGAAATATTGTACTTCACCCATATTTGGGTCTGCTGCTGTCTGAAAGGATAACATACACTGTCGAAAGTTGTGGAGTTATGGAACATGAGGGAATCTGGTAACCTGACCACGGATTTGCTTTTTCAAAGTTTTGCGAAAAATACGCGGAAAAATGGTAAAGAATGTGGAATTTCAAGTGGGAATTTTGCAGGTGCTCCGAAAATATGCCTTGATGCTGAACACTTCATTTCAGCTCTTAACGATCACTTGTTCAGCAGTGACTTTCTCAAACAGAAGAGCACATAAAGAGCTGATGTTGAAGCAAAACATTGAGTTGTTCAACACTTTTTTATTGTAGGTTTTCTACATTCTCTCATTGCTTTTCTTTGTGCCGATCTCATCTATCATGCATATTGAGATTATAAGTTTGTTACCATTTTCCCCCTGGCCCCCGGACCGATTAGCTCCAACTTGCGGTCATCCAACTTGGACAGTTCACACGGTAGAGGCAGATTTTTGAACTTGGTACTAATTTATGACTCATACAATGGCCAACTTGTCATGCAGTCCTATATAGGACGTAGTGTCTGAATGACCCTGTAGATTTAAGGTTGAACGCTGTCACCCCTGCGCGTCATAGCAAGGGGGAGATGGCTGGGGGTGGGTTGCAACTGGCTGGGCTTGAGCTCGTTCCCCACCCAGGGTCGGCTGTACTCAACCTCATACTTGTCCAGGTGCCGCTGATCGACTCCTCTCCCAAGTGGCTACGTCTCTCTGCTACGTACCCACTAGTGATTACGGAGTGTGCACGACAGAAAAGGACAAAATAAACATCTTCCCCCTGCCACCGCTTAGTAATGGCAGAGTTGGCCGTAACATGATTAGAATAAGTTAGGTTTGACTTAAGCTACATTTGGGGTAGCTGTTTGTTTCGTCCTTTTTCTTCTGACGGAAGCCAAATACTGTAATTTCGTAGTCCACATTGCCCCAGCCATTGAGGATTCGAGGCACATCCCTACAGTGAAGTGACGGAACATGAGATGAAAGAGGTTGCGAGAAATGGACCGAAGCACAGAGGTAAAAACGGTGCCGGTGCGCAGCAAAAGGAATCCGGAGGGACCTCAGTGGCGATGAGTTGCTTCAAAGATGAGCAAAGTTAATTTGAGACTCCACTTTTTTTCTTATGGATCGTTACCACCTGTACAGTTGTCTGCCTGTGAATTTACTCAAGTTTTGGATCAAAAGGAGGTCTCCTTCAGAGATCTCGACAGAAACCAGGTATCAGAAGTGCTTGAAAGGTGATCGAAGAGATTCCAAAAGTGTATGGAAGACTCTTGAAGACCAGGGGATTGCATGGGACACTTATGAAGTTGATGTGGATATGTGTTTCTTACTGAGCATGTCCTGCCCTTTCCTCTGGTTAGAGAGAAAGACCCCTCGTACGTTGAACTTGTGGAGGATGTCCCTGGGTATGGTGATGTGGAAAAGAACGAGATTCGAGAGCTCCTTAATATCTGGCATGGCACTGACTTGCTGGCTTGAATCTGCCGATTGCGGGATGTCAGTGACAGTAATCTTGATACCCCTTTCCCAAACAGGATCATTGAGCAATCGTCAGGAGTCTGGTTTAAATGTGCCTATATTTGAGGTGGCGCAAGATGTTGAGCATCGTAAGGCAAGACATGATCCTTGGCAAGAAGCAGAAGGACTGTGGACATATGATTTGGGCTGCCGGAGCGGCGTCAAATTCTTGTTTCTTAGCGGAGTCGACCGGTTTACAGCTTTCCGCTACACCCTGGATCAGCAAATGAGTTTCTGGCTGACGTCAAGGATGGAGGACAACCAACACTGTGTCGAAATACAGGGGGTCGACAAAAAAATCAGGTCGACAGTAGCGTCGTGGCAGGGTTCATTGCATTGGAGTACACGGATCTGTTGCCAAAAGGCTAGGGGAGGACGTGGTCTTGGAGAAATCGCAAGCGACCTTGTGAGGCGTCTTCTCTTGAGACAAAATAAATCAAGACATGATACTAGACACTCGTACTTGGGGCAGTAGCAACTGAGAGCCCATACACGAACAATAACTAGTGTTGCAGGTTTTGAGACAAAACAAGGTGTATCTGGAAGTAGATTTTTAAAGTTTCAAGTTTCAATTTAAGAACTATTGGAGAACTCCTTAAACTCATTGTCCATGGGTCAGAGACCCGCTGTGTATCCTCTTTGTGTAGCAAAAATCTCACAAAGAGTACCTCAAAAAAATGTTATCGGACTTTTTAAAAAACTCTGAAATAATTTCACTTGTGGCTCACTCGATTGCTATTACATTTATACAATACGTTATTACAGCCTACGAAATGGTGCTTCCTTCTCTTCCTCCTTAGTCCATAAGGAAAGCTTTTCCTTGTCGTGTTTGGCTCACACGGTGTATGACAATTTTCAAGCCTCATCCTTCACTACCTGGGAAAGGAGTGATTTGTGGAAGGCTCTTCAATGATTTGTGGGAGGCCCTTCAATGACGCACTCATGCCTGGTCGTGTGCGAATGCGTGCACTCAGTGACAGCCGTGCCAAACTTCCTACCACAACTTCTCCCATTTCCTCACCTTCCCCAACTCCATCATGGAAACACTGTTCAAGTCTTCATGGAACAACAGGATTTCAACTGATGTTGTGTTTCCTGTTCACTGCCACTGCCATCCTAGATATTAATATGCAGAGTCAGTATTAACCTCGTTCCAGCGTCCCATTTCAATCATTCCTCACTTTGAGTCCAATGATCTTACCCACAGAGAAAAACTTATTGACTACAGCAGCAAAAAGTGTACACTTCCCTAAATTCGCCATCAGAGAAGGGTCGTGTGAGCTAAAAGTGTTGAATAAGAAACTTCTAGGTGAAAATTTACAGCAAAATTAGAAAAGTTAGAGAAATTATGGGGTCTTTATTGACTGAGAAATATATGTTGTCATATAATGAGTAAATATATGTTGATTGTTGTTATTTTTCCAAGAAGTCCACCACAATTCCGGAGACAAATGATCACCTTACGCTTGCATTACGCATGAAGATGCAATAGAAGGGGATGATGACATCACGGATTGAACTGATCGTGAGAGTGAAAAGCTGTGCGATGCTTGCAAGACCTTTACTTCATCCTGGACTAAGTCCCTTGCTTCTCCTTGCACTGGACCTTCGTCATAATGACTCATACTGCACGCGCGAGACATTGTTGCTACGGAGGAAAGCAAAGACGCAGAAGCTGTTGATGCATTGCACCATGTTGCTGTAGTGTACAAGCAGTGATGTAGCAGCCACGCCTCATTACGCTTGCACTTTGAAATTTCACTTCATGTCGGTCAATGTTGCCATTAAACAAAGTTAGGTAATATTCTAAAAGTCTAACATAAAAAAAGTCAATCTAAGTTTTCTCATGCTACAAGAAGCTTAAGAAAACGCAACAAGCAGTAGCGTGTGGAGTTTTGTTTATGATTATGGTATATTTAAGGTGTTCGTTGCATTTCTCTCACTTGCTCATTGCTTATTAGGTTGGCTCAGGAAAGTGTCAAATCCACATAGTGCAGCAGCATCTCAGCATCGTATGAACGTCATATAAGATACTCATGGGACGTCCATTACCATTACTCTATGAACAAATTGGTCAGCGTTAAAACATTCACATTATCAGTCACTCACCTCTCTGATAAGTGGTAGCTCTTTTTGACAGGTGCTACTTGTCTGAGCCCATCAACTTGGCAACCCTGGACATAAAAGAACAAACAATTGAGCCTGAGCAGTGACGTCACAGCGAATGGACGCTCGGATCCTTTCTCCTCGTCCAATCGGCGGCCACCAAAACATTGGGGTTCTGTTAGCTGTGCTTCATCGAACGTGACGCAATTGCAGCCCGAGTTCATCAGTGCGAAGTAGTGCGAAGTAGAGAGAAAGAAGCAATCGATTTTGCGGAGTGGTGCAAGAAGCTATATATCAGTCCTCACTCCTCAGAGAGAGTCAAGTCAGTCCTCCTCAACCTCCACAGCAACCCCGGCAGCCCCGAAAGCACCTCGATCCTCGGCCACTGACTCCTCCAAGGACAGAGTGACTTTCTAACTCGTACGAGAACAACTTCCGAGATGTGCATCAAGAAACTTAGGACCGCACCGATACGCGGTGCTACCGGCGCCCGGGGGCCGCTATCGCCTCGTCGATTTCCAGTCGATGGTGACGCAGGCCCCCGGGCCCGGAGAATTCCGGGTCGAGCCGGATCAGTGGACAAGAGGAACTCCCCCAGAGCCTCGCCGACAAGGTACAATTAAAATCTTAGCCTGCGTGCGTTGCTGTCCAAGCTATCTAGGATCATTTGATACAGCCAATGCAAATGAAACATCGGACGACTGTCAACGAAACTAGCTTTCCAGACATCCTCTAAGCACTTTCCTGACATTGATGCTACGGTCACAGTGTAATCTAGTGGGCATCGGCCCAGACGTTGGTCGAATATATTTGAATACGTACGAGTCATGAGTACCTCCCTAAGTCCTCGCTAGGTCCTTGAGCACAAAAGCCGTTGAAAGTTTGATCTTTCCAGCGCTTGAGAGAGTGGCACGGTAGAAAGGTCACGTGATCTTAGTGTGTCGCCATGCCCCTGTAGGGTAGTTGAGGATGCCAAAATGAACAGGAGAGATCTCGTCCAATCCAAACTTTTAGGCAGTGTATGGCGCAATCCGGGCTTCAAGTTTAGTAACGTATTCTCTCTCTCTCTCTTTTCTCCAGGAGCAACGGGACGATGATGAAGGATCATACCGGCAAAGCCAACAACGCCTCCAACAAAAAATACGCTACTAAAGTGAAAAAGCTGGTGGCCTTCCAGGGCGGCAGGCTGGAGAGCTTGCTCTTGCCCATGCTGGTGACCACGTCAACTTTGGTGCAGCCAAAGAAGACTTCCGTCGATGAAAAGATGCCGGAGCAGTGCGGTCCTTTGGGCTTCGTGAAAAAGGAATCTCTTGGATTTGAGGACCAGTTTGATCAGGAAGGTTTTGATGACGTCCCCGACATCATCAAGAAAAAGGCGGGGATACCAAACAATGAAGGGGAAGATTATCATGAATTCCACGGAAGCGAGGACGACGAAGATCAAGGTACTGGTGCTGATCCAGGCGGTAAAGGTGGTCCGAAGTTGACTCTGGCAAATCCCAATGCTGGAAAATTAAATCAAGGAAAGCAGCAGATATATGAAGGTGAAAGAAAGGGCCAAAATTCATTTATCGCCACGCTGCTGCACACCTTGGATTGCAAGTAAGTCGACCATATTTTTAGTGCGATCAGTGTGATTCCAAAGAAGTTAGAAAGAATATGTTCTTCGCTCCAATACACCCATTCTTTCTTTGCTTAGGTCTTGTGGGGACGTTTCTTGCAACAAGATGCGACTCGTCCTTGGTCACTTCTTGTCGTGCCAGAAGTTGCCCTCTGCTCAGAGCTGCACTCTCTGCTCCCAGCTGTTGGCGATTGTGGGTCAACATGCCCAGACCTGCTGCAAGAAGTCCGATCAAGCTTGTCCTGTGCCCATGTGCGATCGGATCAGGGAGGAATTGAACCAAAGCTCTGACGGGATCGCGGAGAAGAATGACGGGGATCAAGAGGAGAAGCTGAGAGTCTTTGGATAGAAATCCGTGCAAATGAGTGGAGGATACAATGAATTGCTACGTGACCAACAGTGTGACTTAACGCAGGTGTTCTAGTAAAGCAGTTTACTCAGAAGACTGTGGTATTGCTTATAAGCTTGATAGTGGCAGAGGAAAATGAAAAATCCTCTGCAAAATCCGAACATTGCTGTATGTACTTCAGCGACCTGTCAGCATTCTTTCTGCTGAGTTCTTCAGAGCAAAGTCACATTGGTTGTTGGCCAAGTAACATTTCACAACGACTCACTGCCTTGAGGTTGATGACGGCTTTTGCAGCCTGAGGAAAGGTCAAGCAGTGAACAAAGTCCTTCACCCGTTATAATGCTTTGTGCGCAAGATGTATATTCATTGTAAGAAAATGTACGCGATTTCTTCTGAAGCAATGACGGCGACTTGTCAGTCTGCCTGAGGAGCTGAGACTCTGTAACTTCATTCCCCTCTCCCTGTCTGTCTTCTTCGTGTGTCCCGTGCCCGTGTCCGAGGGTCTTCCTCGGGGATCGCCCTCGGACCCTCACGCAAAACACACAACGTACCTTAATCGACACATTCTTGTGATCTTTCATTTACTTTAGATGAGCTAAATACTAGCTACTAAGTGCATATACTACGTCTTATGTTCTATTGTGTGCTCATATGTATTTAAGAACGCTGTTTTTGAGGACAAATATATAAGCATTTGTTGTCCAAAATTAATCACTCAAGGATTTTTAAGTTAGAGCTACATCGGCTAGATCGACCTCTACGCATGGAGCCTTAAAAGTACGCTACGTACAGTGTGAGTCAAAAAGGCGGGATACGAGCAGCATCATATGAGAATGGAGAAGGAAGTGGGAAGCTCAACGTGACTTCTTCCATTCTGAGCTGTCTTTCGTTGGAAGTGTGCTAGAAAGTGTTTTGGTCAGACACTACTGAGCCACACAGATTCCTCAAAGAAGAAACATAGAGAAAGTCTGTTTTACTGATCTAGATCACTGCAAAGTTTCGGCGCATATCAGTACCATAACAGTTTTACATATCATGAAATACTAGGCGACAAACACTTACAGTGCAGGCATTACGGAAGTTGGAAAGAAATACTGGCCACTAGATGTCGCAAAATGTCGAGCAACTCCTTCGCTCTCCTCCCAGTCCTCTTCCTCCTCCAAGTTCTTACGTAGTCGGGATCAGTCTCGACGGGATCCAAGTTCATCAACAACAACACCGGCCAGCTGGGCCAAGAGCGGCTCAGCTGCCTCGAAGTTGTCTTCCCTGCAGGAGGCAGAACAGAGACAATTGAACATCTTTCTGCCATTTTTCTTGCTATGATATTTCTGCACAGCGAAGAGAAGGTGGCGAAATTGTCCTCTATGTGAGTAGCTTTTGCATTTTGTTGCAGTTTCCTTCGGTTGAGTCCTCCCTTTTCCCTTGCGTGGTGTGCTCATTTATGCCCCCGGCCAACTGTTTCGTCACCTCCTTCCTTGGATGCATTGGGATCGTTCCTAGGGAGATATCAGGATCAAGCCATCATCAATTCTGTCATGGCTGAAGAAGAGCGGCCGCTCAGACCCACGGCAGTCCTGCTCTTCAACGGCAAGAGAAAGTCTGGTAAGGATTTCCTGACAGACAAGCTCCAATCTCTTCTGGCCGAGGAATCCGTGATCATCCGGCTGTCTGGGCCTCTCAAGAAGTGCTATGCACAAGAGCATGGACTTGACTACGAAGAACTGCTGAGTTCGGGACCGTACAAGGAGAGACACCGGCTGGAGATGATTAAGTGGTCAGAGGAGCTGAGGTATTTTAGCGACGAGGTGGAGGCAGAAGTGGACACACTTATAAATAACAATGATGTTACAAGAGACCGTTTTCGCACAGGAATCGTGACTACGGGTACTTCTGCCGCGCCGCTTTGGAGTTGTACGTGGTCGCCGAGCATGCAGTGTGGATTGTTAGTGATTGCCGACGTCCCACAGACCTCAAGTTCTTTGAGGAGAGATTTCCTGGAGTCTGCCGTAGGGTGAGAATCGTCGCCTCGGAAGAGACGAGAAAGCGGCGAGGCTGGACATTCCAGCCTAATGTGGATGACGCCGAGAGCGAGTGCGGGCTTGATCAAGTGGAGAAGATGGACTATACAATAACGAATGACGGTGATAAAGATCCGGAGGAGTTACTTAAGCCTCTTCTGGAAGATGTGTCAAGGATGATGATGCCTAAATAAAGTGAAAAGTCTTTTCTATTATGCCATCTCTTCATGCTTTTTATCTACCTTCTTTTTTCCAGTCAATGGAGATGAGTGTGATGAGAACTATCAAAGAGAAGGTTCACGAGGGAAACAAAGTCCGACGGCAGAAGGACACACCAATGGTGGAGGTCATCGTACCTGCGGTGGGACTACGTGAGCCTTGGAGACACGGTGTGGAATGTCTTCAAGCACTGAGTGATCATGATTACTGCGTGCGGCGGGTTAACCCGAAGGATCTACCCAAGATAAAGGAGCAAGAAAAAACCCGTGATGCTGCAACCACTCGGGGTTTCGTCGCAAGTCAATCTCTTGCCAACTATGTCAATGACTCCGGTAATGAGACGACGCCTGCCGGATTCACTAAAAAGTTTTCCAAGTGCGACAAATGTCGGCGATCTCGCACCAAGGTTCTTGTCCCTGACTGGCTGCTATCTGTCGCCCACGGCAAGAATGATGGTGTGACTTGTGACTTCTGTGGCGATGTCATGCACCAGCCTCAACCTCGGACATTGCCAGGTGTTTTTGAGGGAAGGCGAGGCTCTAAAGGAGGAGGTGGTGAATTCCCAAGGCTTCCAAAACATGAGGAGGACGAGGCGGAGAGTGTGGGGCAGAAGAACATGAAAAAGAGAAAAAGCAAGAAAAAGAACTATGTTTACTGTGGAGAGTGTGGCAAGGTGGTGCTCAAGGAGTCACTTATGAAACACATGCGTGATGTACATGAGTTGAGCAACAAGAAACAATGTAACGTTTGTGGCAAGACTCTCAGTGGGCCCTTCAGTCTCAAGGAGCATGTGAATGCTGTGCACAACAAGCAGACAAGGCACTGCTGCTCTCAATGTGGCAAGCAGTTTGCGCACTTTTCCAACATGAACCGCCATATTCGTCTGATGCACAACAAAATGGTCGTCACGCACAGATATGTCGATTGTCCAGTGTGTGGAAAAGTGGTGCAGTCGACCAGCTTAAAGAAGCACCTCTCAACAATCCACGAGCGCCGGCGTGACTTCAAGTGCTCGTACTGTGAAAAGAGCTTTGCCCAGAGCTACACTCTGAAGGAGCACACGGCAGCCAAACACATGTTTCAGTACGGCCACCACTGCAAACTCTGTGGGAAAGCATTCGCACACAAGACCAACTGTGGTCGACACCTTAAGACTGTCCACCGAAAGGAAGTGGCCAGCAAGTTTGCCAGCGAGCAAGATATGATCAAGCAGTGCGTGAGCACCAATTCTGCAGGTGACCCATCCTCTAAACCAGGAGAGAGCTCCTCTAGCAAGAAAGCGAGAAAGTAACTGATGCTGTTAGAGCATTCACTGTTGTTGACGTAGGAGCAATTGAACGATTGAATGTCAGTGGCAAGAGAGGAAGCAGTCATTGCCGTGTCCAGTGAATTTTTTCCTAGAGAATCGTGCTACTCGTACTTTTGAAGCGACAGATGTGCCATATATTATTACTTATGCACAATATAGTTCATCGAGCATGATGATACCTTAAGTTGATGATCTAGCGTTCAGAATATAGATATAATTTAACCATGTAAAATTGTACTTAGAGGCTCCTTGAGCAAAATTCTGAGTCTCTCATGTTTTCCTGTATCCACGTTAGCACTTTTCTGACTCTTGCGTAGACTCCGGGCCATCTTGAATTGGCGCAGCTCTTGCCCCAGCTGATGACTCCCTCCAGGACGCTCCTGCCAGCCTTGGTGACTGTGAACGGTCCGCCGCTGTCCCCGAAGCAAGCGTCGCCTCCTGGCGCAGCCGCACACATCATGTTCTCTGTTACCGGATTGGCCGAAGAGTATTTCTGCCTGCATTCAGTCGTGTCGATTACTCTTACGGACACCCGCTGAAGAGATCGCGCCTGACCTCGGGGAACTGCTGGATCCAGCACCCCCCAACCACTTGCCCGACCTGTCCGACCGCGCAATGCTTCAGGGTGAGCAAGGTCTCCGCCAGGCAAGCAGACTGGTTCGATGTACCTGTGCTTGTCAAAGTCAATCTTCTCACTTAACTTGACCAGAGCAAAGTCGAAGTCAAACTTTGCTTTCTGATCAAATTTAGCATGAGTGATGATGTCATCAACATCTAACCTTAACTCCTGTGTCTCACTCTTGGTTGTCCAATCGTGATCACCAAGAATAACCTGCAGCTTGTCCGGCTTCTTGCCCTTGAGACAGTGAGCGGCGGTGAGGACGTACCTGTTGCTGATGATGGACCCCCCACACCAGGGCTGATTCTTGCCACGAAAGACCAAGGCCGCCTGCCATGGAATGCCACCAATGGACACAGTGCAATTTCTGCCAGCCGGACATACAATTCGTGGCTGGCGAGTGTAACCACAAGAACAAGATGATGCGGCCGCAGCATTGACTGCAGTGCTACTTGGACTTTGAGTAGGTTTTAGGGGAGGAACAGAAGACGTTGTTGGAGAAGTTGTTGGAGGAGCTTTTAATCCATTTGGGATGACAGCCCCTGGTTTCCTGCACACAATCTTGCAGCTGAACCCAGCAAAGTTGAACAGTTCAACATCTCTCTGAATCTTATTCCTGTGATTGGACCGAAAGAGCAACGCAATCGCATCGCCTCCCGTGAATGACACGTTTAGATGCCTTTGGCCGCAGTAGAAAGAGTCCATGGTGCCTCTGTAGCCCACCAACCTCAGGTAATCCGCGTCCAGACACCTGCTGCTTGTTCGGGACCTCCTGTCGTTGCTGGCTGTCTCTACATCGCACTCGATGCCCAATTCGCAATCCTCGGGTATAAACAGCCATCGGCAGTAGTAGTCCTCCGGGTAAGGCTCGATGCCGTAGCGGTAGTGGCTTTTGAGCACGGTGGCCTCGTTCTTTTTCAGGGTTGTGACAGTCCCACCGCACTGCTTGGATCGATCCCGACCGGTCCAAAGCACCCGACTCTCCGGAACCACCGTTCCCGAGGACAGAGCCTCCACGACACTGGCCTCCAGAGGCAGTGATGGGGTGAACAAGGTTTTAGCAGCGTGGCCCGAACGACATAGGACTGCGAGGGTGACCAAGGCCGTTGCCGTTGCCAACATGGTGTTGCCACTGCCCTTGGCGTCCACAGAATGACTTCAGGCGCTGTTGTCATGAGTGCCAGTGTCTGAGGCTGCATCATGATGTGTACACAGCCTCTTGTGCATGCCCACACGCGCCCAATTGACGCTCCTTCCTTCTTCTCAAGAATCTGATCTGCGTACGTGTGCGTCAGTCGCGTCAAGATGCGCTGCTGCCACCGAGGAAATCCCTAGGCGGAAGAAGGCGTGAGTCAATTCCTAGGAATCCTTGGGATGTGGAGCAGGCAACAAAGGTGTTGTCTATTGTCCCTTTTGCGGGGTTGGTGACCGCGCACATCGCATTAGGACAGGGCGTTGCGGGCATGCGGTAAGTGAGGTACAGTCAGTTCAGTCAGTTTGCGTAAGGCCATATTTTGAACAGAACTTTGGCAAAGTTCCGCTTTCTGCTTGAAAACTTTTTTAACAGATTGTAAGTACACAGTTGAGGCTTTCGCCCAATCGCACTGAGAGCACTCGCAACCTTACTCGTAATTAGTGATGAAGAATAGTAGTCATAGAATAGCTTGATCATTAGTAAAGCTTGGAACGACTCTGTCACATCGAAGTTCTGCGCTACATCGAAGGTCTGTGACAAAAAGCTCTCATTGCATATGACATTTATCGCGAAACTTCGCCATATCAAGGGTCAACTGCACGAGTAAACATTTTCGATTATCTACGAGACCCTGTAGGCAGGTGAAACCTTGACAGTGAGCTAATCACTCCAGTAGCACAGGAACATTCACTTCTAGCTTCATTTTTCGAAAGTCTCTACCGGGTGTCCAATTAGTTTGTCTACACTTGATGAATGAGTAGGGTCTTGAAAGTCCATGTCAAACAAAACTCTTGGTGAAAAGTTAAGTACAGTCAAATCTCTAAATTTGGGGGTGTTGTTGGCACCACAGTAAGCCAAAACTCTGAAAACATCAATAGCCGCATCAACGATAGGACAAAAATGTCCATACCAAGAGCAGCTGGTGTTGCTTCCAGTGGCCTGAAAGTGATACTCAGGCTTGTGGGCGATGCCGACGTTGTTGCTGTTGTTGTTGGTAAGTTTCTGGCAGCAAGCACGTTAGATATGGCAGCATGTGCAGTCGAACTTGTCGGACACCCAGTGCTTCAACCTTGTTGGAGAAGGAGCTGAAGCACAGTCAAATCTCTTGTACGGTACGCACAGTGTAAGTGCATTGCTGTCCACAATTGTCCGACCTCCTGCTGATTAGCGTGAAATCGAGTCTTCGAGTTAATGTATGTTTATACTTTTGCAAAACTCTCTGAAATGCTATATTTGTCGACTAATAAGTGAGATAAACTCTTAAGTGAGGATGAGTAAATATGATGACAGCAGCTACAGTGTTTAAAGCTTGCTCATGCAAACTTACTCGGTTTGGAAGGGAGCGGGGTGTGCGTTAGGGACAATTCCAGAACTTATGATAGGTACAGTTGCTGCTGAATGACAATCATGTATGCGAAATATTAGTGTACTGTAAATATGCAACTTTTATAAAGTAAAGTCTCTGGGATTTTTTTTAGCAACATACAGGCACCAAATCTTGCTGCATAATATGTTCCTTATAATATAGTACACTTAGACGCGTATATATGCTGGTGGAATCATTAAAAAATGACAATGGGGACCCCGCCAAAGTCTCTTTTTGGCACAGTGAAGAAGTGCACCAATGTCAACACCTGAAAGGAGTTGTTGTCAAGCACAAAGTTGGAAGCAAGCACACTTCTTGGGCCTGCAAATATGGACCAGTAAATTGGACTGAATGAGAGATGAAAAAGTTTGGGGAAATTGAGGGAAAACACCAGAGGGACTGACACAAAAACAGAGTAATTCATTTGTTTTAACATTTATTACTAGCGACAGGGGGTTTTTTTTGGGGGGGGGTCCGTATCTCAGGGCTTGTCACTTTTCTAGTACATTTCTAGTACGTAAGTATGACCAAAAAGGGGAAGTGACGTCCTGTTTGGGAGAGACATGCGAGACCAAAAGCAGAACTTCCTGAAAGTGGTCATTTTAATACTTTCAGGACGTAGTTGGAATATATTTGAGGTGACAGGTAAAGGCCCAAAACTTATGTTTCTTTCTTAGGAAAAAAGGTTAATCCTTAATATCACGTATATTTTGAACCTGACAATGTTGATCATTGACTATTGCAGCATCAGTTTCCAACCCTAAGGATCACCTTGGAGAGTATTAGTAAGCACAGAGAGAACAGGAGTAACGCACTCATGCCTTGGCAGTGCAACTAAAGTTCATGCAAAATTCGAACGCCGCTCACTTCACGCTCTCTTCCCTCAGAGCTCACGATTTTGGCGAACTAGTTCAAGTGAACGTCGTTCATTCAAAACTTGATTGTTTCATGGGGGAAACCTCAACAAAGGCTCTAAATCTCGGCAATAACGCACGTAACAAGCTTGTCTGTGCCGTGGACATTTGGAGCGGACATCGGGTCAGGCTACGACATCTCTTCAAAGAACGTACTAGAAGCTCAGACATTGGTGTAGCTGAATACATATGAGGACATTAATTGGTACTTGTGATATGCTCCGATTTGAAAGTCATGTCAGGTTAGATTGGCTCAGGTGAGGTCAGCTACACGACTGCAGCAGTCGAGCAAATCTCGATGTCGTCTCTTCTGTGCTTTTACCATATTTTTTCGTCTTTTTTTTTAGCTTGCAATGGAAAAAAATGTTGCCGACATTTACAAAAAAGTTAAAAAATAAATTTAATGCATTGAGTCCATTTTTTTTATCAGTTCACTCTTTTTATATTGCCATTAAAGGTGCCATTTTTCCTCAAAACCATTTTCGAGGCGCGGGGGTTTTCAAAGAAAAAATCACGGGAGTGGGTTAGCTTTTAAACTTACTCTCACATTACTTGTTCATGCCGTCGCAACAATTTGGCACCTAAAACTTTGAGTGTAATAATATGAAGGTATCAGTGTTGCAGCGGTGCATGCAGACTGAAGAACTGGATGCAATTACAACTATGCAACGTACAAGTTCCTAAAATGTCTCTCTGTGATTGAAAGCTTTAACAACAAGAATGAAACCTTGCAGATCTTCCCACCCGTAGGGCATGCTGAGTATTTCAGCTAGACTACACAATCTCAATCTCCAGCTCCTGGTAGTCGGTGAGCCGCTGGACTTCGGCGTCCCTTCTGAGCTTCGTGTTCGGCAGCTTCCTGATCTTGACGATGGCCGCAGGCTCGACCGAGAACTCCTCGCAGATCACGTGCACCAGACCCCTAATAGGAGCAGGATGTGATTTTGTCAGAACGAAGGAACAACACTGCACAAATTAGTCACCTGAACGTCAGGGCCTCAAGAGGCATGTCCACCTCGATGAAGTCGGTGTCGTAGTCGTCGCTCCCCACGAGCCTCATCTTGAGGATGCGGAACTGGGGGAATGAATTACCCAGACTGTTGACAACACCTCGTTCTCTGCTGCCCTGGCGAGACTTCCTCTCCAAGTCGACCTTATAGTTCAGAGGTGGGTGGCGGATGTAGTGGGGGACGAACGTGGGCGTACTGCAGACGCTGGTGTTCTCGTCCGTCTAATGAGAACGTTTTAACTGTTATTAAGCAGTAGGGCTCTTGAGGCAACCAAGATTCGTTGCAAGACATCTAAGTGAAATCATAGTGCTTATAACTTTGTCCCAGGGCCTTTCAAATTTGAACACTTAGTCAAGTGCTGGACTTATGTAGTAAAACTTTACTGCAGGAGTGAAGGTTCAATTTTTTTTAAAACTATTTGACTACATCTTCACCACTTGACATTAGGTAACAAACCTGACATGCACTGAATGAAATTCCAAAATTTTCATTTTTCGACCTGGCTTATTGAACAGCTATTTAACATTCCATCAAGATTCAATTAAGCTATTCTATCAAAAATAAAAACAGAATAGCTCAGTTGTGAGTGATTAGAGCTCATACGTGCTTACTTTCTTCTGCCTTTCCTTGGTGTGCTGACCACTGTATCCCAAAGCCTGCAAGACTGTCTTATTCGTAGTCAGATGCGCCGCCAACTCGCCCTTGGCCGTGAACAACATCTTGTCGGCCCCCCTGGCCATCAGCGCCTCTACACACGCCAGGTTGTTGCGCTTGGCCGCCCAGTGGAGCGCAGTCCAGCCGTTCAACTTGTGCTGAGCGTTGACGTCGGCGCTGCCCTCACTCAGGAGGGTCACCAGGCCCTCGACATCGCCGAAGCAAGCAGCCTCGCGGAGCTTCTCGTCCATGTTCGATCACTACAGCGGCTTCTCAGAAGGCTTTCTATCGCAGTACAATACAGTGGGTCTGCGACCTCGTGCCTTCAAGGCCACTTTCTCTCTCTTCTCTCTTCCCCTTCAGGTTTTCATGCTGAATAGGAGCAAAAAAGGCTCTCCTGCACGTGCATCTTTCCATGACTCCGAAGCTCCATCACTGACCAAAGATTAGGACAGCTCCTTAAGTCACTTATGATGTAAAACGAGGATGAGACCATAGATGAGCTTGATCTTCAGGGTGCAGGTGGCCTTCAAGCAGAGCACGAGGTCCGGCAAGACGATCAAGATTGGAGGCAGCTTGAAGGGTAGCAAGAAGGTCTGGGTGAGACAGGGGTCAGCGGTGGACAGTCAGCGTGCACGACGACGGCGGCGGAGGTGGCGGTGGAGGCGGCGACGGCAACGCCGGTGACGACTGTCGCGGTGAAGACCCTTCACGGGATCTGCTTAAAGACACGGCCGACAGTCGCCGGTAGCAACAACTCTGTGACGGCGACGTCGTCCACCGTGGGCACTATGGACTGCTTCGACTTGGAGCTCGTGTCAACACTGCAGAGGACGTGTTTTTGGTCCCCAAGCAGTTAAGGGTGAGGCGCGAAACCTCTCCTTCCTACGGCCGGGCGATGTGAGAGAGGCAACCGCAAAGGCAAGCAAAAGACAACAAAGGTGAATCCCACCGAGGCCAGACGAGAGAAAAACAAGTTAAAGGCGCAGTCGGGGACCTCCGCCTCCGCCATGGACTACGAATTCAAGCGCCGCACGGCGCAGCAGAGGGAGAAGGTGGAAGACCTCTTCGAGTTCGAGGGCTGCAAGGTGGGCCGCGGCACATACGGGCACGTCTACAAGGCAAAAAGAAAGGACGGGTGAGGATACAAATTTGCTGTAAGACAGCCTTACTGATCGAGGACACCTTTTTCGTATCCCTCTCCCCCCACCACGACCTTTATCTTACTTTCGGGTTCCGGCCGACGTCCTCATCCCCCATCCCCGTCCTCCTACTTGTCTATGTTCATGATCAACGCTGTAAACATTGCAGGAGCGACCAGAAAGAGTACGCACTGAAGCAGATCGAGGGGTCAGGCCTGTCAATGTCGGCATGCAGGGAGATAGCGGTAAGCCCGACTTCAACAGTCCCATGTTTTTCAACTTTTTTCTCTCTAAATACACACGCTCTCGTTGCCCCCTCCCCAGCTTCTCCGTGAGCTAAAGCACCCGAACGTCATCAACCTCCAGCGCGTCTTCCTCTCGCACTCAGATAGAAAGGTCTGGCTACTGGTCGACTACTCGGAGCACGACCTATGGGTACGTTCAACACACCAGTAGCGTTTAGAGCAGCTGGGCCATGGTCATTGTCGATGTATCAGTACCTTGGAAGCAATCTTAGTACTAGGGATCGTGGAAGCTCTAAGAGCTAGTCTAGAGATAGGATTTTTCAGCCCCTCTGAAATGTGAAAGCCCATGTTTCTGATAAGGAGTCAGTAGGAAATGACTGGTGATATCGTGTCTCCTTAGCACATCATCAAGTACCACAGAGCGGCCAAGGCCAACAAGAAGCAAGTGATGGTCTACAAAGGCATGGTCAAGTCTCTGCTCTACCAGATCCTGGACGGCATCCACTACCTGCACTCCAACTGGGTGCTTCACAGAGACCTGGTAGGACTGCATAACTGTGAGACGAATGCAATTCCAGCTTCCTTGTTCCCCCTGCAGAAGCCGGCCAACATCTTGGTGATGGGTGAGGGTCAGGAGCGCGGCCGTGTGAAGATCGCCGACATGGGATTCGCACGTCTCTTTAATTCTCCCCTGAAGCCACTCGCCGATCTTGACCCAGTCGTCGTCACGTTCTGGTACCGCGCGCCAGAGCTGCTTCTGGGAGCTCGACACTATACAAAAGCAATCGGTACAAACTACACTAGTAATTGGAAAATTACAACAAGCCGTAGTGGACTACCCCATTCAGTTGAGGTCAAAAGCCTTGATGCGTTAGGAGACAACACAAAGTTTTCTTCTGTTTCAATGTCATTTAAGCCTCTGAATGCCACTTCACTTGTCCTCTTACGCCATAGCTTTGGTGTTGGCAAACTAGAGAAGAAAAAGGGTTTTCTCAGGACCTCAACTGAGCGCAATATATCAGGAGGTCAGCAGTGATTGTACCATATAAGCGACAGTTCTTGTATATGGCATTTCTCTTTTAAAGAATAGTTGAGCAGCAGAAGGATAATTTATCACATGCACACCAGATTCCTTCAATCACTGTTCGTTGATATATTATATGTGACATTATTTCAGACATTTGGGCCATCGGATGTATCTTTGCTGAGCTGCTGACATCTGAGCCAATCTTCCACTGTCGACAGGAGGACATCAAAACCAGCAATCCTTACCACCATGAACAGCTCCAAAGAATCTTTTCCGTCATGGGGTACCCGCAGGACAGAGACTGGGAGGATATTAGGAAGATGCCAGAGCATCCAACATTCACTAAGGAATTCAAGCGTTCAAAGTATGACAGCTGCCACTTTCTTGGCTATAATTAGAAGTCTGATGTCTGTCTTACATTGTCATCCGAGGTTCAAATGCACTGACCTCAGGACCAAAATTGTACCTTTTTTTACGGACGGTCTCAAAGTGGTCGGTTGATTAGGCCATGCTTGGCCATGAGGCCATGAAGGTCAACCGAGGCTGCTCGCGGCCGTGTTCCTTCAATAGCAAAATTGACCTTTCTTGATTCAGGCACGAGTGGTCGGTGACCTGGGCCAATGTTTAGATGATAGTCCGCCTAAATTTTGAAAATTCAGGAACTTTTGCACAACGTACAGTTGCCGACCAACAAAATATGAAACTTCTTTTTGCAGCTACGTAGACTGCTCCCTGGTCAAGTACATGGACCGACATCGCATCAAACCGGACAGCAAGGCTTTCCTCCTGCTCCAGAAGCTCTTGATCATGGATCCTGCGAAGAGGATAACATCAGAGACGGCGTTGCAAGACGATTACTTTAAAGAGGAGCCTTTGCCAACGCCGGACGTCTTTGGCAACTTCCCCATCCCGTATCCCAAGCGCGAGTTCCTCACTGACGACGACAACGACGACAAGACTGACTCAAAGCTTAACCGCTCCGACCGTGCGGCCGTCAGCCGTGGAGGAAGCCTCAACCAGCCCGACAACAGCGGGCAGCCGGCGAACAAGCGAGTGCGAATTAGTCAACAGCAGCACCTGGCGAACAATGCCGCCTCCTCCGGAGGTGGCGGCGGCGGCGGCGGCAGCAACAACAACAGTATTGGCGGCGGAGGAAACGGTCAACAAGGTCAGCAGCCACAGCAAGGACAGCAGTCTGGAGGAGCCCAGCAAGGAGGCTATGGAGGCCACCACCAAGGTCTTCATCCGTCGCAACAGCAGCAGATGGTGTACAACTCAATGTCGCAGCCTCAGCAACAGTCGTACAATCAGCAACGATACAACTAGGATAATAGTAATACAGAGAAAGTGACACAAATGTTATGCACTGTGTAATTCACTCTATCACTTAAAACTCTAAGATTCACTAATATGCAGTCCTTCTCTGCTGCAACTCAAATTACGTGGGTGTAACGCGACTTCCTCTCCGGATGGTCGTAGGCCAGTTCTCCACGTCGAATCCTGTTGTCGTAGTCGTTCTGCAAAAGACAGCAAAGAGTTGTCAGCATTGTCAAAGTTGTGATTCATGGAGAAAAGGAAGCATAAGTCAACCACAAATGTGACAACACAGGTCTTATATTAATTACTAGGCTTGTTCGAAAGTAGCACCTTCGCTGGGCGGAAAAATTTCCCTCAGGCGTTGTCATAGCAAGCGCAAGTCTTTTTTTTTAAAAAAAAAAGTGCTTCACAAGGCGCACTTTTATTTAAACTTTTATAACATACTGTATGAAATATGGAATGTGGTCGCAATGGTCCCTTCTTTTGGTCACAGCTTTTAAATGGATTGAGCTGAAGGCGTGGTTTGGAGCATCAGTGAAATCCTTATATTGTACCTGATGTCCGAAGACCCTGGTTGCCCCATTACCATTGTCCGAAAAAAGTAACTACAGTGGTCACCGCTTAATGTAGCATCAGATAACGTATCAAACCGTTTTATGTAGCAGGATTCCAAAGCCCCATTTTCTTTCGGCTAAAAGTGAGAATTCATTGCTTGATGCAGCAGAGACACCGCTGAATGTAGTAAAATGGGAAAATTGTCTGAAATAGAACAACCAATTTTCCTCCACCGAGGTCTGACAGCTCAAAACTTGGATTTTTCCAAGCTTTTGCAGGTCAAAAATGAGGTAGTAAAGTGCATGGCTATGCAAATGCAGCAGTTGACCCATTGATAAATCCTTCAAGAGTCAATATACAGTTTTGCTTTGTCTTTCTGTAGTGTCATTGAGCACTATTAACCTGACTTCACACGAGATTTTTGCTCTAAACCACTCAATATTCCGCTCTATTACCAAAAAATGTGGTTTAATTCTAGGAACCCTATATAGCACACCACCTATTGTAGCAAAATCCATCGGCCGGTTGCTGCTACATTAACCGGTGACCACTGTATTTGAACTAGCCTATTACATTTATGTTATCTGGACTACGCTAGGAAAATGATTTTTTTTTTGCCTGGGTTTTTGGGCTTCGACTGTACTAAGAACATTTGTTTTTTTTAGGGTCATTTACCCCCAGCACTTTTGACTCAAAGTTTCATCGCATACTGTATGTAGTAAGCGTCGTGCACATTTCTTTTTTCAGCCATAACTCATGGCTGGGATTGACTGGTTCACCCCTCTATGGAAAGCCAAGCTGCTCCTCCAAAACCAACCTGATCAGCACTTCTGCTCTAGGACTGCTCATTTTTCCAAAATACAATGAAGTCCTATGGAGTAACCTCTGCTAAAGTACTAAATTAATTTTTGATCGTTGAGTTAAAAGCGTGGCCCGTAAAAAACATGCTTATAGTGAAATCTTGATATTTTGAAAAATGCCTGTGTCCCCACACGAAGCAGCAAAAGCAACATTTCCGAACTCGCCAAATGCGAACTGCATGTGCATATTGTGCGTTGAAGAACAGGCGGTCCACATAAGCAGCAGTACTTTGTAGTTTTACGTCAAAGTAAGAATTTTTTAAATGCACAGTGCATTGTGCACAAGTCCCTGAATATTGTGAGCGCGTATCAGCATTCAATTGTGGTAACCGCCTGCCATGACCACTAAAGAGTGTGACATCTCCCCCCCCCTCTGAATAAAAAAAAGCCGGACATGAAAAGATGTCACTTAACAGAGCTAATAAGGAAATTGATCAATATTCAGATAACCATGAGGTTAACTTTTGCATAGGAAGTATTTCTAACTGAGGCCATTCATGTATAGTGAACTTAAGATCTTTAAAGAGCTCCACGTTTTACGCAGTAACCGCGGCACAAACAATCTGGGTTCAGGTAACAGGGCCAAATTTGGCAGAAAGGCACTGAAAATGTTGAGAAGTGCTGCAAACAGCGAGGTTAGATTAGGCCTCACAGGTCAACTACATGACAAATAAAGCGTCTAACAGAGCACAAGATTAGAAAAAGGGCTCAGGTCCAAAACCAATACTTCTTGGATGTGTTTTAGTTACCTTCCGCCTGACAACGAAAACGCTCATAAGAATCATGGGCAAGATCGAGATGGCGAAGCTCAGACTCATGTTCTTGAACGTGGGGTAGTAGTACTGATGCTCAGTTGCCTTCATGGCATCCCAGCGCTTCATGGCGACGTCAAAGACGGGGCCGCGATGCACCGCGGCCGCCTCCGGGTGGTAACGCTGGCGGATGAACTCTGTGCGCAGCGCCTTGCGCAGCGCCGCGCGCTTGCGCTCCAGCATCGCCTCGTACGCGGTCGTACCACCCCCGACTGCAAGAACTCAAACATCTCAACCCGCAAACATCAAGCACATGCGTGTCACGTAAGGAAATACTTACAGCGAGCTTTGTCGGCGTCGGGGGCCATCTTGTTCTTGAGGAAGACTCGGGTGGTTGACTTCGCTGGCTTAGCTTAGACAGGCTAGACGCAGCTGTAGATTCCGTCGAGCCAAAGCTCCTGGTTGCCCTTTCATTGTTTACTAAGTTATCACAATGAGAGCAGAAAGTCACCAAATAATTCATTCGAGTAGAAGATACCTGGTCACATGGTCACAGAATGAAAAAACAACACGTCCTATCCGGGGTCCGGACTCCAGAGAACACAAGCTTTTTGAGAAGTCGGAAAAAAACCCGGCCGTCATCATGACCGCCGACGAGAGCTTCTTCGATTTCGTGCTGGACCCGGGCTTGTTAGAACGAATTCTGCCCTCCCTGACCATAGACCAGTCTTTGGATTTGATGAAGTCGTTCCTGTCACTACTAGAAGGAGAGCGAAGTAAGAACGCGGCCGCTGCAGTGGCGGCTGCTGCTGCGGCAGCCGCGGCTGCTGCTGCGGCCGCCCCTTCACAACCGCCGTCCGATGACGCGGAGGCCCCCGCAATGAATGAGGACGGCGTTGCGGTCGTCGGCTTCCAGCCTCAACAACAAGCGATGGGTGCCGGTGGTGTGATGACATTGCCGCCACCCCCACACCCTCAGCATCCTCCACCGTCCCGTAAGCAGGCTGTGCTACAAATGCTCTCTCTACAGTTGGCGTGTCACCTGAATTGGAATCTCGTAAGTACTGCATCAGTGAAGACTGAAACAGCCACAAATTAAGTGTCCCCTCACGTCTTCCAGGCGCTACTCAATCGCAGGCTCTCCGTGACGCTACAGCAACAGCTTCTGGACTGCCTGACAGCGGCAACGCAAGCGCAGCGACTTATCTCTGAGCTGACTCTGGAACGAGCTGAAGAGATCTTGGTCGCCGCCTCAAGCGAGAGCGACCCCAAATCGTCCGCGCCCCAGCTCTTTGCCGTTGGCGTCTTTTTCCGTTGGGTTCTTCGATGCGCCGCGGCGCAGCCGCTTCCTTTGCCTTGTGGCAGCAAGGCCGGGATTCATGCCGACTCCGGGCTGCCTCTCCAGAACAACGTGAACAGCGTAGGAAACGGCAACTCCTCTGATCAACAGCAACAGCAGCAACAGCAACAGCAACAAAACCAAATTCTACAATGGCTGGGCTCTCTCGTTCATCTGGCCCTCAAGGTGTTGCACGTTATGTTGGACGACGACGACGTCGATTCAGAAATCGAACCGACGAGAGCTACGCGTATTCTCCTGCCCAGGCTAATACCTACGGCCTCTGCGGTCAGGATGGTGGGAAACGTGGTTACAATGACCACAGACAAAGGGTGAGAACGACCAAGTGTTAATACTTCATGGATATGTGGTAATTTCTCCATTCCTCCTTCAGTTCTTGGACAAAAATCGGTGCCTCCGACTGGACTGCCCAGGCCATGTTTGATATTGCTCTGTACCACTTATGCTTCGAGGACTATAATCAGGTGCGCGCCAGCCTCCAACGTATTGGCGAGTCCTCCAAGGAGGCAATTTATCCGTCCGACCGACCTGCTTTGGAGGCCATAATGACGTTGGTGCTGCCTACGTCACCGGAAGCAGGGAAACAGACTCCTTCATTCCAGCTCACAGCGGATTCGACACCAGCCGACGGTCAGCAGATGTTAAAGCTGGTACGAACGGACGAAATTCCTCTTTATTGGAGACTCAACTACGAACTCTCCACCAGGTAATAATATCACCAGCTTCTTCTACGTGTAGTAGTTGTACCCTCGTTTGCTCGGACAGATTCCACCAGTTGGACGTGTGCTGTGACATCACAACGCTCAACACCACCGCCAGAATAGAGCATTGTCAGCCTCCGAATTACGACAGCTTGGAGGGTAGCCTTACTTTATCTTCCACCAGAGAGAGTGCAAACAAGAATAGGAAGAAGCAGGATCTACTAGCAGCCATGACGAATCTAAAACCACCGAATTCATGGACCACCAAAGTTGTGGTACCAAAGTTGGGAGAGTACAAAAGCAAGGACCCCAAGGTTCGCAGGAGAAATGTGATCTCCCAGCTTTTTAAGGAAACCAAATTTCCGAGGATACACAAGTTCGTGACGGACGCGCATAAGGCAGGGTTGATGGTCCGCAGACTCAGCTCGCGCATCAGTGCAGATGACCCGATCTCGCAGGTACATTATGAGTTACAAACGGTATTTTCAACTCTAACATGATTAAGTAATTCAACTTCTTGTATCAGGCTTTCGTGTCTGTTTTGGCGAGCAGCCGCGAAGATGCCGACGCCGCGTATATCTCCCTGACCAAGATATCTCAACTTTGCCAGTTGGGCTGTCTTGGAGAGGCAGTTGGACTGACTCAGGCTCTAGAAGAGCTGGACCGAGTGAAGTCACGCGGAGGAAATGGAAGCCACCAGTTCAGGATTTTACAGAGAAAGCTCTTGTCCTTGCATACGGCTTCCAAGCTGAATATGAGATCGAGAGTCTTGATGTCGTCCTCGCCACTTTCCTCCGAAGATCAGGTACATTTGAGACTTATTACCTTGAAGTAGTGCTTCGCAACCTAACGGCCATGAATGAATATCGATGGAGTATGCTCTTTCTACACTCAGGTTCGCTGTCGCCAGTGCCTTGTGGACCTGCGGAGTCTAAATGCTGAAATGCACTCGTCTCTGGTTGAAAACGCGGTAGCCGTCCTGGTAAATTTGTCTGACTGGGACTTCCTCCTTACGCTGGCTCCGCCAGATCCTAGATTTCCAGTACTCCACCTCGCCCAAGCCACCGTGGCGTTGGCCACCTACATCAAAGGAAGTAGCATCACTTTGGACATCAAGAAAAACTGTCAGGCCTTAGTGGAGGCGATTAAGCCCATCATGGTGGTGTCATCGACGTCTTCAGCGAAACGTTCGAAAGAGTCCATGGGCTTGAGAGAAGATCTCATTGCTAAAGCCAACCTGATACGCTTCTTCTCCAAGGTGTGGCACCCATTCTTCTTACAGATCTTGGCTACTCTCCTTGCCGCGCTGCACAATGAAGCTTGTGAAGATTCTGCTTATCGCATCCACCACGACTTTACCCCGCTACCGTTTGCATCTTCATCGCCACCGACTTCAGCTGCTGCATCAGAACTATTAGCGGGGTTGCGTCTCGTAGCCGACGCAGCTGATCGGGCCCCACCCGGAAGCGGCGGCAGTGGCCGCATGGATGCCGCCTGGCTGCGGCTTCGCGGCGAGATTCAGTTCGCCGTCGGAAATTCAGCGGCCGCGCTCAGGTTTTATTTGCAGTCGATGCTGGTAGCCACGAACTACTTCCAAAAGTCCGGCGGCGGATTCGGTGGGGACGGCAGATTTGACGAGAAGTTGGTCATGAAGGTTGTGCGCTGTCTCTTAGACTTGGGCTACCATTCTTATGCTGTCAGCGCTAGCCAGTTAAGCCCCACGGACGTCGACTACAGTGTGTGCTTCAAGAACCTGGAAGAGAGAACGAGCAATGACGCCATGGACGGTCTCTACGGCAGTTTGTGGGATGTCACAGTGCTTGAGTATGCAGTCTCCATGCATTCAAAGCGCGGAGAAGCGACCAGGAAGAAGCAGGCCCTGGGGTACATCGGCGCTCTCGAGGTTAACACTAATAACAACGTCGAGATTCTCAGGGAAACGGCCAATTTTAAAAGGTTCTGTCTACTCAGGACCATGTGCTTAAACTTTTTGTAGAAATAATACGTATGAGTGTATTGTGTACAGTATTGTCGATTTGCTGTTGTCATTTCCGCGACATTTCCCTTTGACTTGTCCCACCACCATCCTCCTCCTCCATCTTCCCATTCACATACCCACCCACCCAAAACGGCCGCCCATTCTGCCGACCGCCCATTTCGTCCTCTCTCGAGTGTTCTGTTCTCCTATCAATTGTTGGGCGACTCCTGCCCTTTTCCCTCTCCCTCCCGGCTTTCCGTTTTCCCCATCTTGTTCCCCCTCCTGCCCAAGTTAGCTTTCTGCTGATGCTTCGTTCCCTCAGTCCCCAGAAGAGTAAACTGAGATAAACTACGACAACAAAACTTACTTTTATGATGTGGAACAACTCGCTGGTCCTCGTGACCTTGGTGCTGGGCGTCACCGTTGCTCAGAAAGCTCCAACCATCAGCTTCATCTCTCCAGATGTCGCAGCAGACATTGGTAAGTGTCCCGCGGTTTGATCTTGCCGAAGCTTTCTTGATGGTCACGGACTAATCTGCACAGGTGGCAGTGCCGAATTGACTTGCAATATCAAGGATCGCCAAGAGTATCCAATCATGTGGGTGCGTCTTGAGGAAGGCGGCGGCAGCGGTTTCACCATCTCCTACAGCAGGAACCTCATGCCCGGCGATAACAGATTCTCGCTCGACTACGACGAAAAACAGGTCCACTGATGAGTGATGGAAGTTAATGTGATAGTTAAAGGAAAATTTAACTCGTTCGTATGTGACAGGGGACTTACACTTTGTCCATCAAGGACGTCAAAGTGTCTGACGGCGGTACCTACCAGTGCCAGGTGCTCGTCGCGATCGGTAACAAAATTACTGACGACGTGAAGCTGCAGGTGAGGGAGTTGAGTCCTGAAACATCATGTCCACGTTCATTCACGTGTATAACCTCAGGTCCGAGTAGCCCCTGTGATGACAGATCGTGGCTCTCCTCGCTCTGTCAGGGCGGTCACCGGCAACCAGGCACAACTGCAATGTGTCGCCGAGGGATTTCCAAGCCCAAGGTACACGCGAGGATGATCAAAAGTATCAATTACCAAAATTCAGTAATGATTCACATCATGAACCCTTCTCTCCAGAATTATTTGGCGTAGATCCGACGGCCGGCTCATGCACAACGGCAAGGAAGAGATTACGACGCAGAAGCTCATCATACCCAAGGTCAGGAAGGAGGATAGAGGTAACAAGACAAGGCCAGATTTCGATGCAATTACATAGTTCGTGCAATAATCCTCAATGTCCTCAGGCCAGTACGTCTGCCGTGGGCATAACGGCGTGGGCGAGGACGATCCGGAGCGTACGGTCACTTTAGAGGTGGAGTTTGCGCCATATATCACCATACCCAGGCCAAGAGTGGCCCAGGCCCCAGAGTATGACTCCGAGCTGGTCTGCCACATCCACGCATTTCCGCCTCCGTCCATCTTTTGGAAGAAAGACAACGTGACTGTGACCAACACGGGGAACCATCAGATCTCTCATTTTGCATCGCAGGGAGAGGTCATCACTTCCACCCTCAAGGTATGCAGCCTATCCTAGATCGCAATTTGCATGCTTAACACGCTCTAAACTTCAGATCGCAGAAACTCGCGAGGATCAGTACGGCAACTACACATGTGAGGCCGCCAATCGCCACGGCGAGGCCAAGGAGAACTTGGAACTCTACCAGAGTAAAATTCCCATTTGCCCACCGGTGTGCGGCGACATCGTCCTCACGGCAGCAACGACGAGGATGCAGCAAGCAGCCGTGAACATAGGAGTCGCAGTAGCTCTGCTGACAGTCTTGTAAGAAATGTTTGCAGCACAAGACATTTGTAGTTTGTATGACTATACAAAGGGTTCCCTAGATGTGCTGATCGCCAGGGAAAGAATGCTCACTTCTTTTAGTTCCTTCAGTTTTCCTTCACCTCCTCAAAAGCTAGAAAGTCCTGCAAACTGCCTGTGTTTTTAGTCTTCTTAGTTTAGGTCACATACAAATCCTTGCCCAAATTTTACATGTATCACTTGCGTTTATGGCATATTTGCCGGGGCTCAACAGACGTAAGCAAAAGGAACAGTAGTGAGTAGTGTGCAGCTTGTCCTAGGTGATCTTGATTTGCCATATAGTAATTGTTGGTATAAGACTGCTTAAGACTTTTCCACTTTTGTAAGACTTTTTCACTTCGTGCTCATCCACATAAGGTGTTAGCTAAGATAAAGAATGATTAAAATACCATCTCCGTATACCTCCCAAACCTCTGGAACCGAATAAGACTAAGCCACGGAGACACCGACGCCAACATCTTGGCACCAGTCGCGACAGCTTCCGTCTCCTCTCCCTTGGACCACGATGGAGTTGAGTGAAGTGAAGCGAGGTCAACACACTGACTCATTCGACTTCATCTAGCAATTCCTGCGTATTACTTCACTTAACTTCATCTGACTCAATATTTTTTCAAGTGATGTAAGATGCAAATACATATCCGCTTCAGTTCTACTATTCTATCGTCGGCATTGTGCATGGGTTCCACGATGCCGGTGGCCCAATGTCAATCCAATCGGTAGTTAGCGCCAAGACCAAGCTAAGACTAGTCCTTGGTCATTCCTTCACAATCCTGCAGCGTTGGAGGCACCAGCATGGTCTTCAGAGCACTTGAGCATCTTCTTCCGCGCACCCCTTTAGTGTCATCTGGGTGCCTCAGCATGTCTCCAGTGATGACATGGACAATCTATACATTAATGAGGAAGTGATGGATGGCTTGGCATATGCCTTTGCCTGACCGACTGCCATTTCTGGAAGTACTGCTCCTGTACATCAGTCGCAGCCTGCCAGCGTCCTTTATTCTTGCGTCACACCAACCTTGCTGTAGCTACGGGCACAAAAAGATTTGGAGAAATACGTACAACCGTAGTACATACTTAATTTTCCTTGTGCCTTCTCAAGATCACTCGAAGAGCAAACTGAGGTGCAATGAGCATGGAACAGAAACGCATTGAAATGTGCATTTCGCTTTTTGGGCGGCATCGCAATTGTAACAATGGTGCCACAAATACAGTTTTGATCCAACCTTAGAACCAGCTCTGAAACCCGTAAATAATGTAAGAATCTTGTATTTCAGTTAGGTCTTGGCTGTTTAGAAGCCAATCCCTGAATGCCAGTAGTGATGAAAACTAACCCCTTTTGTGTGTGAAGAGTATAACATAAACACGTTGGGCCTAATGCACTTGTACAGGGTGTACAAGTACATTAGGCCCAGTTGTCTACTGGGTGATCGTCATATGTGTATGTTGAGGTCTTGCTCTTCGTACTAGTAAGACGAGGTCTTACTCTTCGTACTGTAATGGTTGATCTTCATTTTGTGCTGGACAGATTCTGAATCAGCATTGTCTTCGTGGAGTTGATGTGACTAATGACGTGTGAACACATTAACTCAAGGCCAGCAAGAAAACTCGTACAATGAAGAGACTTAACTACCCTCCAAACACAAGCTGGAGGGTGGATAAAGCTCCTCCATGTTCCTCCACGTGCTTCATCGCCTCAAAGAGGGCAGCTTCTTTCTCCGGCGATAGCCTCTTTCTCACTTGGGTCATGGTAAACCTCACGTTATCGATCTGATCTCTGGTTAACTGACAGTCCGCCTGCTTTAAGTCCTCCTGTGAAGCCACGTTTAGCAAGTGACAAAAGGTCATGACTGTGTTGTCCAGGAACTCGAGACGGTGAAGAGTTTCGGCGTCGCCACCCGTGACACCGTGATTTCCACTGCCTTCATTCGCCTCCATTTGGCCGATAAAAGTGTTCAGGACATTGACAAAGGTACCGTCATTTCGTAATATCACTCGACGGTCTGCCACGCCTCTGAGGGCGGCGGCACACGCTATTTTCACCTTAAAGTTGGAGCACTTCTCGAACGAACACAGCAGCTGCAACACTACAGAGTCTTGCTCTTCCACCATTCGATTGGAGAGGAAGTGGTTCTGCAAGAACTTCCCCGCCGAGTGGCACGCATTCCACCGGACCTTCATGACAAAGTGCTGGCTGCCGTCGCTCATGCTGCTAACCAGGTTGCGTACCAGCGTCCGGAGTAAATTGAGCATCTCGGCGGAAGCAACCTCGCCGCCTCCGCAGAGGAACACCTGTTCATCGACGCAGCGCAGGAGACAACCAGTAGCACGCAGGAGATTCACCTTGGCATTCATGTGTGCCTTGGACAGTTGCGGCTTGACCAGCACGTGCATCAGCCGCACCAAATCGGCCCTCGAGACGTCGTGATCGCTATTCTCCATCTCAATCTGCAGCGAATCGGCGAGATTGGCCAGAGCCCACGTGACACACGTCGTCGTCGCTTTGTCTGCATTACATACGGGGTCTTCCATCGCCGCCACAATCACGTCTGTGCTGTCTGAGAGAAAGGAGGCATCACTGCGGAGACTGTGGAATGTTGTTAGCATGCCCAGGGCCCTAAAGGCTGACGCTCTGGCTGAAGCCCGGTCACCGTGACAATTGGCAACCACGTAGGTGATGCACAAAGCCCTCTGGTCACTCGTCAAGGCCATGAAGATGTCCTCTCCGATCTCTGAGATGACATCGCAGAGCGCCGCCCCCAAGTTGGGGTTCTCTCGCCGTTCAACGGCTTGGAAAGAGCGCGGGCGAACCAATAAGTGCCACATATCCATGAAGGCCGGTGCATCACGAGGTTCTTGTCGTGCACTCTTAGCAATTGCCTTGAAGGTCCGTAATGAATGTAGAACGATGGCGTCGTCATTGTCAACAAGGATCATTTCCACTACTTTTTTCAAGTCTGGAGCAGAATCACCGAGGCTGTCAATGTCCGTAGTTGCCAGTTGACCAAGATTTTGAAGAGCTACATATCTCACATTGTTGTCCTTGCAGCCGTCGTCCTCAGGTGGAAATGCGTGTGCCAGAAAGATGGCTGCCAAATTCTGACGGCGCTGCCAAAGTCGACGCGATTTTTCTGAAGTTAGCGCAGCCATATGCAAGTTGAGACCAGCAATCCTAGCTGCGGGATGGGCATTATCCGTGAGGTGAAGTGAGAGGTCCAGTACCTGGTCGAGCAACTTCTCGCCAACCTCCTTGCCCAACTTTTCGTAGGGGAAATGTCTCACGAGGACGGTGAGAGCACGCATACAGCTCGTGTGGCTTCCTGGCTCGGGAAGACTCGTCGCAAGGCTGACCAAAGCCTTGTGCGCCTCCACAAGGCTCTCTCCGAGCGACTGATAGAGCGGGCTGAAGCTGAGAGCTGAAGAAGGCCGCAATCGCTCCACATATGTAAAGAATTGGTGGGCGCCCGTGATGAAGGTGGCAGTGACTCCAGCGGCCGCCACTTGCACCTCCGCGGATGACGTCGACAGAAGCTTCTCCACGATGCTGATCTCGTAAGTGCTCGTGGCGGCGTTGGGCAGCACAATGGCCCATAGAGGAAACAGCTCAGACTGTTCCATGCGCGCAAAGACTAACTGGAGCAGATCGAGCGCCCTGGCTTCCATTTTCCAAATGAGACTAAGAAAGCTGTTCCGCTGAAGGTTCAGCGGCAGATTCAGGGGAATTAACATGTCAGCGTCCGATGATGAGGACCAGTCGGACCCTGTGACCATGGGCTTGAGATTGGCGCAGCAGAGGGCCAGCCGCACCAGTCGACGGCGCGATTGACCAGAGGGATCTACAGTCTGATCCTGCTGCTTCAGCTCCAAGATGAACTTCTTGAGCAGGTTCTCCATGGCCGGGATGTCAGAAAGTGCGATGCTGGTGAAGTCGCCCACACGGAGAAACAACTCCTCCATGATGAAAGTCGACTTGTTCCTCAGCCCAAGAAGGAGTGATGAGTGAAGCCCTATCACCCTGGATGACTCACAAGAAATGTATGTCGAATGGCTCGAGACTGCATGTATACTTTGCCAAACTATCCAGGGCTCGAGTCTCAATACGTTCAGGCTCGTTACACCCCCACACTCCCTGATTCTTTTGGTTTTGTTTACATGTCTTCAGCTGTCGGATTAGGATTGGGCAATGAATCTTCAGTGACTCGAATCCGAGCTGGCTCGAATCTTCTTTCGAAGGCTGTTCAATTTGGATATCCAGTTTTCATATGACTTTCCGTTGTGCAGTCACTCGTCCTCTTATATAAGCAGAAAGTAGAGAACCTGCACTGGATGCAGGCAGGATTTCTGCCAGAAAGCAGCGCCAAATTGCGACGTTGCCAATCTCACACGAAGGGGGCGGTAATGGTAATAACTTAATGACATAGTGTGCTAACTTCTGGGCTTGTTTAAGTCTCTTCCTTCGACTTGCACCTGCCGCCTGACGACCTAGTTGGGCGCCTGCCAAGAAACGTTCAAAGTGTTGTTGGACAAGCAATCCGACCCATGCAAGATGACCTCGTCCAAGTGCTTCTTGTGTGGCGTCACGTGCTCCCGCGTGTGCAACCACTGCCGCCGAGTGCGTTACTGTTCCAGAGCGCACTACTCGCTCCACAGGCAGCGAGATTATTGCTTCCCATTCAGGGTGGATTGGACGCCCATTGGCGGCGGCGGACATTGTGTAGTTGCAACTAGGCAAGTTCGACCTATATATCAATGGCGACACTGGTATAGAGCTCTGTTCGTCTCCTCCAGGCACATCAATCCATTGGAGTTGGTGCTCTTTGAGTGGCGAGTGCTGGCCGGGCCCAATGCCCTCTTTGAGTCGGCGCCGAGGTGCGCGGGGTGCTGCATCGACGTGGCTCCGGATCAGCAGTGCGCAAAGTGCGGGTTGCATCTGTGCCAAAAGTGCACGAGCGACGCCGATAACAACAATCCTCACTTCTTAGAGTGTCGCTGGCTCAAGCACCATCGAGATGCGGTGTCAGCATGCCCGCACCAAGTCCAATTTCTGTCCATGATGGCTCTGAGGCTGGCGGAGGGCAGGCGTCTCAGTCCCAAGGTGCAGGCGAGAACCAGGTGTTAATCCATATTCATTACTGCATAGTTTTACACTATACAATCATATACCTTGTACTTCCTCAGAACATTCTACATATGCATTCTACTTGTACAATTATCCATTCAACAGCACGTACTTGTACAACACCTTTTTTTATAGCTTCTTGCTGTCCCACGCTTTGCACTTTAAGCGAGATGTTGACTATGACACTTGGACCAAGCAAAAAAGGCAGTGTCTGGACTTTCTCCAAGATGTTGGCTTTCTCCGACACAATGAAGACGAGATTGCTTGGGCGTTGGACTACGTGCGCACAAGCGGCCTCGTCGGAGGCTCCGACAAGGGCCGCAGCATGATGCTTTACTTTCCCATATTCAGTCTCTTGTCACACTCCTGCATGAGGAACTGCAAGTTCGTGGCGTACCCTAACGCCACCGTGGCTCTGCTGGCTCAAAAGGCTATCAGAGAAGGGGAAGAGATCACAATCAGCCTTGTCAACAGTCTCGAGCCGACGTGGAAGCGCAGAGCAAGGCTATTTAGGTATGTTTCAGTAATAAACCTGGTCAGTATAGGACGACTGGATACCCACATCTCTGAGTCTGACTGATCTTGCCCGGCATGGACGACTTGTCTGACCTCCCTCAAATTGACTCCTTGACAATACAACTCTTAACTCCGGTGCATCGTGGGAGTACAAGTCTCTTTGGGAAATCCGACTTAGTCTTGAGCCGCAAATGAAAAGTCTCCTACTGAGACCGTATTCTCTCACTTACACAGTACCAAAGAGGCCAAGAGGAGATATCGACTTGATCTAATTTTTTCATTGCAAACAAAATTGGTATAGTTTAGTCATCTGGCCATGGTCATCTTATAAACTTAGGTAGACATTGAACTCATGCTTGGAAGTGTAGCTTCAGAGGCCTCTGACGTTGGTAAAAATCTGTGTCACTGAGGCGAAGGGTACTAGTGAATGAGCATAGCAATAAAGCTTCAGGCCTAAATGCAAATCAACTCAGGACACTGTAGGTGCGTTGCTGAATGTTCGCTTATTCATGCAGACATAGAACAGTCCAGACCTGGGCAAATGGCGTTTAAAGAAGTATTCATAACCCAATGCTTTTCCTGATAGGTTATCAATACCAATTAGAAAATCCATTAAAAAAGAAAATAATCCAGACCCATATTTCTTCTGAACACACATAGCTTGCCCTGAGGCTGGCTGGAATCTACTGTTCGGTGTTGAGTATTCACCCCTTGAAATGAAGTCCTTTAGGACGGTAAAATGAGAAGCATAGTTGCCAGGGGAACAGTGCAAGCAGACGGGGGCGCAGTGCAGCTTGTATAAGTATCCATTCGTTCTGCTCTTGTGTTATTTGAAGCGGAAGACAACTTAACCAGTGCAGGTACAATGGAAAGTTGCATCACAGTCACGAAATCGAAACTTCAATCAGTCACGTGATACGCTAATGGAGTAGGATTTACTATTTACCTATCTTATTACTCATCACTCCAACTTGCCGGTATAAGCGGAATGCCATCATGTCCAATGCCGGTATAGGTGGCGCCGCACAGTGGTTTTGGGTATGTATTGGGATGCACCTATAATTGGTTTTGGCTTTTTACAAAGGGATAAAGTAGCCAATGTCACTACATATGACCCAGGTGGTGACTGTTATAAGTGTGTTCCACTGTATGACTGCATTTGACTGTTTTACCTAGATGAGGCAGCGCATGGACCTGAATAATGATTCCTCTTTGCCTGAACACATCAATGTACCTGTCTTGAACCCTCTGCTGGTATGGCCACTTAAGCCACACACTGGAAGTTCTTGGAAAATTGGCACTAGGCACTGTCGTCGTTGGCACAAATCTCATTTTTGGAAAAAATTGATTGCGATTGATTTACTATTGGCACTTTTAATTTGAAGTTTTGCTACTTAGGTATAGACAGTACATAGCAAACTCCAAAAAATGCTATGTTATAAAAGTGTCTCTGGTTGAGCTGAATTTTTTTTGCTAATGCTAGACATTACCCACTGTGACTAAAATGTCACATCAAACATCAATCAGGGACACTTTTATAACAAAACATGAAACTCTAAAAAGTTTCAAATTCAGGCAGCTGTATGTACTGTGCTACTGTAGTAAACTTCAAAATAAAAGTGCACATAGTAAATGATCCTTCAGGAAAAAACTTTTTTTTAGTAAAATCCTCTTAATTTGACCCTATGCCAAAA
>JAAUXU010075561.1_pt1 | contig 45963 bp, 34 predicted proteins | sample 7278151 | NCBI WGS metagenome assembly JAAUXU01 (sample SAMN14350113, study PRJNA611818) | marine sediment metagenome | isolation source: surface marine sediment (1.8m) | place: French Polynesia: Moorea | collected 2018-08
ATTTAAGAACGAGTGTAGTTTTAAACTTAAGGTCAGCCACTAACTCGAGCTCAGCGGCACGTAACTCTAAAGTCCGGCGTGAGCGTACTTTGCTTGGTATTTGAGCACTTGTCCTGGGTCGCTCACGCTATATCTCTTTAGTAAGGACAAGGGAGATCTTTCCAAACCCATTCAAGTCGATTGTCTTGATGGTATTCTTGAGCAAAAACTCATGTGCTCCAACCCTCGATTGGATCAGACTGTCCCTAACGATCGCTGCTGATCCAACGTTGGATAGCGACTTCGAGAGCGTAGATGAGGCCAGGCCAAACCAGGATGTGGCCTTCTGGATGGTGATGGGCAAGGAAATACAAGAGTCGGGAAGAACGTTGGCTATAAAGTCGTCGACAAATCTCTGGCAATTGTCCTTGGTGGCCACATATTTTACCTGGCGCTGATTGAAATCGTCGCAGTAGGACTTGGCCCTGGCTTCAGTGATAGTGACCCTTCCGTGGTCTTCCTTGAAGAATCCAGACGACTGTTTCCACTCGTCGTCTTCATCGTCTCCATGCTGAACTTCCCTGGCGACCAGCAGACCGCTTTCGTTGTTGGCCTCGTAGAGGACCCTCTTGTTGACCCGATTGGGATCTTTAATGGACATATAATCCAGGACGATTGCCCAATGCTTGAAAGCTTTTGCAGTCCCAGTGCTGGAACTAGACAGCAAGGCAGAGATCCCCACGTCTCTAGAGTAGAACCAAATATTAGCTTCCTTTTCATCGTGAGACATGGTGATGACTGGGAGTCAAATGACACCCCGAAATCGTGAGTCATGTCGTACCTAATCTTCTCTAATCAGGTGCTGCACTTGCTTGGAGAACGAATCAAGTTCATTTTATGATTTTTTTATCAGTTCAGTAGAGTGCGCGACATCGCCGTTTTTGTCATGAATGCAGGTGTTAATGCAAAATTAGGCAACGAAGGAGGGGGAGGCGTAGAATATCTTCTACGTCTCTCCTTCCTTCGTTGCCTAATTTTGGAGATGAGTTGCCTTCCGTAGCCGAAATTCTTTTGCCGATTTTTTCTGGCCACCGAATTTCTATGAGTAGTTAGTACTTCAGTGGCCGAAACACAAGCAAATTGTCTGAAATTAACGGCCACTGATTTTTTTCCTAAAAATAGCTGAGTTGCCGGTAAAAGTGTAAAATTCCTTAGGGCGACAACTTTTTCGTATACAGAGGTGTATTGAAGGTTAGGGTAGGTTAAGTTAAGTCAGTTAGGTTTATTGGAAGTTTCTATTGAAAGGTTTTTTTTAAGGCCAGTTCCATTCTTCAAACTTTGTGTTCGGCCACAGAATTTACTAGTAAGTTTCTGTGGCCGAATTTTTCTCCCGGTCACTGATCAATGCAACTGGGTGGCCGAAAATCCCGGCCAAAATCTGGGTCACTGAAGGCCACTGTAGAACGTAAGCTGGGTCTCCTTTTCTGTTGGTTTTCTGTTTGACTGGTACGTATTTATTCGTATGTATGAGTTGTTATCGCCATACTTCCATGGTTTTTTCGTTGTACAGGGTGTTTCCTATTTGAAAATTCATCTTAGAGATAGAAAGTTGATCGAACAATATTTCAAAAGGCCGAAGAGTACATAAAAGAAGTGGTCTGTAATGTGCGTAAAATGTGTTAAAATACAAGGCAGTATAGCTATGAAATACATTTAGAGAAAACAGATTGAATAAAAAAACTATCCGGAAAAAGAGGATTTTTTTATGAAGTAGCCGATTTTTCGCCAAAAATTAGACTTTTCCGTCTGAGAAATCTGGCAACCCTGGCTCAAACCTAGGTCCCCAGTGTTACTGCTCTTAGGTGACTGACAGTCCGACACCTTTAACCACCCAGTTATTGGGTTTTGCTTGGAGGAGAAAGGTAAAACACTTGGAGTAATAGTAAAAGTGAATTAAAAAGAGGTAGAGTGTTTTTTAGGCCTTGTTGAAACTCTCTGTTTGGGGGACATCTTACATAACCATTTAAAGCTCTCTTTCTTGTCTTCAAGGGCGGAGGGGTTATCGGGATAAAGGATTATCGCTCGCTGTGCTCGCAGCCCGCTTGGGGAGCAAAGAACATCTTGCCCACGTCTCACTATGCACACAAGGCACAGCATAAGGTAACTAACTCATTCATGTGTTCTGTTAGTTTGTCTATGCTCATTGTGCTCTCTTGGATCATTTTGTTTTGACAATAATTCTGATAGTTCACAAACCATTACAATGTAGTAATGATGACAATGACTATTAGTCCATAATATTCCATTGTACTTTAACAATAATAGTTTCTGTAAAATGTCGTCTCTTTTAAACCCACATTTTTACCTCTAACTCGCCTTGTTTCAACATCTTTCTGTTTATCAATTGAAAATTTTTCAAGGTTCTCAGATGACTTCTTGTTATTTCTAATAAAATCTTTTAGTTTACTTTCTAATCCATCAGATATGATCCTATATTTCTCAGCTTCTTGGGTTTTGTCCAACATTTTTTGGTAAACTATTACAGTGAATTCAATTAATTCATTTTGTGTTTTTTGCTTCATTTTTTCTATTTTGTATCTTGAGAACAATATTTTTTGCTTCTTTTTTTCTGCTTTGTATCTTGAGAATAATATTTTTTGTTTCATTTGCACTGTCTTTGTGTGTTAGTTCTAATTTAATTTCTGTGATTTCACAGTAAATAGTTACATTACAAAGATTTAATTTTTTGGCAATTTCAGAGACTTTTACTCCATTGTTAAGTGCACTTATTATGAAATCTTGTTTGTTGAGAGGGTCCCTGCCGGGATTGGGGCCAATTGATAAATGAATTTTATCTAATTGACTCTAATTGAATAAAATTTGTATGTGAATCGAATCTGAGTGTATACAAGACGCACATGTTTGTACATAAGTTGTACTCAATTATATTTAAACTGTTTTGATATGCTCCACAAGGAAAAACTGAGTGCTGCTCGACTGGGGTTGTTGGAGACTAATGCAGGGAGGCAGTGTTCAGATGCTGTACTCCGACACCTGCAGAACGGATGCGGGCCGAAGAGACTCGAATGAGAGAGGCCATCTGCAGAGCCATGGGTAATGAGGCCACAGTCATGACCTCTAGTGGTAATGACAACACCATGGCACCAACAAGCTGCCAATCCCAGTGACAGGCAGCAGGCAGGTGACTATCAAGAAGGCTGGTGCAAGATGACAGAAGTTACAGGAACATTCGATGCTGTGGCATCGTTCTGGGCCATGTGGCATTACTCAATAGAGTCGTAACTGACAGACATGTCACAGAGGCGACTCCAAGCTCCGCTGCTGGTCTTGGTGCTGTTATCAATACCTCCCCTTCCCGATGGTGCGTGATCTGGCCAATGACAGGTGTTCAGCATTTTATGCACTATTGACAGTGAAATAAGCCACATTTATTATAAATGTGTTCCTTTGTTCAGAGTGTTTATGCCCTGAACAGCATTAACAAAAGACTTTTTTTCATGATGTTTCTGGGTTTTTTTTTGCCATTTTGTCCCCTGATTTAACTATGATTGTTCTAAATTCGTCCTGAAGTATTTGATGGTCTTCGTAGCCATCAATTCGAAGTGTGTGAATCGCACGATTTCAGCTAGCTGGTTTTTTTGCTCACGCTTCTGCTTCTGATCGGCTGAAAATTTCAAGAAATCTTTCCATCATTATCAATTAGGTATGACTAACTTTTGATGAAACAGTTAAAGTATTTGGCATGCCACCTGGCCTCACAGTTTATTGGCGCTGTCACAGGTGGACCCTGTATCCCTCATGTAATGTTTTGTCTATACAAAAGCATCACTTATTCGCCTTTACATGCATTTCTTTGAAAGTGTAGCAGCAGAGCAGCACTGAGCCTGGTGTAGCGTGGCGCGTACGTTTTTAAGTAACTACTGTCAAGACTGCCAATGAATAACAAGGGTTTAGGAAGGGGCAGCTTCATTGTGTGCACCTCTGGAGAATGTAGTTGTTGCCGTGTTCCTTGTATTCGCTGTTTTCGCAGGTGGCCTCGTAATCCGTGTACAACACCTATAGGTGGAGCAAACACATGTTAGTGGTATAAGTTACGCATACGTGTGAGTCAAAAGGAATATCTAATTTTACTTTCTTCTGACAGCCATTTCATTCTCATTGATCGATCAGTCGCCTCCTCATCCACAGTATCAGCAATTGTCTTTTCAGCCTGCCTCTCCCGTCTCCTTTTTCCCTCTTGTATGTTATCCCCAATTCACATTTTTGCGGCTCCCACTGTGATAATATACAATACACTCTAAGCAGGGGTTAAACACTCCATAGCCATTGGCGTAAAGTGTACACAACGTTTGATATGCACTTAAGAAAGGAGTCTGATGCTGTGCGTTTCTCACCGTTTGCCAATGATCACCAACCCAGTCTGGTGGGTTAATAATTCTGTTGTGGATGATCCCACCCAGGTCGTCTTCATAGATGGCAGCAGGCAGTTCGTGGTTGCCCTGGACAACTCCTTTTCCAGCGTGGCGGCCAGCCCGCTCATGTTTAACCGGTCAAAAAAGTCAAACGCAATCACCCACTTGTCAGCAACCTCAGGCTTGCTCGATTTCTTGCCAGTTTCTTTCCTGACGATTCCAAAGCGCTGGCAGATAAGGGCGCATTGGTGTCGATGGTCGATCCTGCCCACCAAAATAGACTCCACAGCACTTGGGGCATCCATCCCAAAGTCAATGGTCTGGTACACGAAACAGAGTTTGTCATATCTGCTCGTCTGGAGATCGTCTGGATTAATCAGAGCCCTCTTGTAACGTTTGCAGACTCGCTGCGTAAGAGTATGGATGGACTTGGGCGTGGTCGTTAGCCCCAGGTCCAACCTCGACGTCCTATTACAACTGTTGCGACAGTGTTGCAATTACTGTCTGCTACTAGGTGAGCTAACTGAGGAGCTGTGGAAGCTGTCGAGGCAGCTACTGCGGTGGCACTGCCTCTCCAGCCTCCCCACGCAGTCCACACAGACGTTGTTGCCCACGGGGAGATCGATGCAGTTGTTCTCCGTTTCCTAGGGTCCGATTCAGGTCAAGAAAAGACGTAAGAGACGAATTTTTTCAAACTTCCAATGGGTTGGGGAACTTTTTTTCCCGGCGTGAATCGAAAGAATTTCCCCATGGTTTTTTTCTGCGAGAGGTTGCGTTGGTTTTACATCAACTCGCGCTCAAAGTCAACGCAAAACCAAGCGAAGAAATCCCTCTTGTGAGTCGGGCTTATGACCGCCAGATATAGTATGTGCTAACATTTTTGTCCACACACTCTTGCGGTGAGGCTCTAAAGTATTCATGGAAAATTACTCATTTTCGGCATTAGCACCTAAACTACACACTTTTCCAAAAAAAGCTCTCGCGCTAACGATTACAGTGCTTCAAGTATTCTATTGTGACGTATACGTGACACTTAGGCGCCGGTACCTGGTCCATACAATACAGTGCGTTATGTAAACGTAATGTCACATTTGAATAGAAAGAATAAATACAGGAGAAGGGAAGGTAACGAGAATGTTAATATCCAATATGATGTGTCGTGACTACAGAGGTCGGAATTATTTAATGGACATTTAAATGTCTTAGTTTCAGTCACCATGTATATAAAAGACAGTCCCTTATGTACGTGTGTGTCTGTGTGTCTGTCCGCGGCTGGTTTCTGCAATCCCTCGCGGCTGACGGGCCCTTCGCCGCGAAGCACATGTTCAGCGAGGGTCGAGTCCGCGCTGGTGGTCTTACAATAACCAATGCCTGGTACCTCTACTATCTAGTGTTCTTTAAACGGAAAAGGCCGAAACATTTAACAACAGTGTTAAGCTTTTTAAGTCAGAATTGTCCAGAAGTCATGGATTTTTCAAGGTGTTTTTTACTTTTGCCCGCCCGACGTAAAAGTGCTTTATGATGCGAACTTTTGCAAGTTTCTCATCAGAATAGTTACCGGAAAAATATTTCAAAATTTGGAAAGTGAGCGATCCACTTCTAATATCATTGGGCAATGTTGACCGTTCACTGAAGCGAAGCTCCTTCGCTGGCCATGTACGATGGGAATTCAAAAATATTTTCTTCCGCCTTCAAACACGAACAAAGTTTAAGACCTGATGAAATAGGTAAAATGCTTAAAAATCGCTCAAGAGGCCGAAATATTAAAAAAGTATTTAATATCGAAATTCAATATTTTTGGCCTCTCTGGTGAGAACTGTACATTTCTAAGGAACCCATTCCAAAAGTTACTCCATTATCAAATCGATCGGACAAAAATTATTGGAGTAATTTGAGTTGAAATTTAGCACGCTTCTGGCCATAAGATGTGATCGTGCCATGGCAACAAAGTATTGACAACACTATTAGCTCATTTTTGAAACAGAGCGTTACAAGGCAACTTTACCCCTCTTTTGGGGGTAGAAGTCCAGCGCCTCAGATGCTTTTAATTGACAAGGAAGGCCTCTCAGCATTCGTGGCCTCCCCATTCTCCATCCACAGTTGTACAGCTATTGTGCTACGGCCAGGTCAAATTAGGTTGCCATGGATTTTCCTACTTTTTCCACCAGTTTTGAACAGGTTTTGGATGTCAATGATCCAATTTCACAATTTTCCAGGGAGTTTGTAGATTTTACTGGGTTTTCGATAATTGTGGGTTTAGCTTTAATAGTTTAACTTTAATTATACTTTTTGAAAGCAGAGAGGGGATGCAAAACCTCGATTAGTTTCTTTTTTCCACTACTTCAGAGGGGAAAAAGACCCTACATGCAGTACTATGCTGCACTGCCGCATACGACATGCTGCACTGAAGAATTCTGGTGTGCAGTTCCCTTCTGCAACTGGACCTGAAGTCACTGCTTACCAAGATCAGGCAGTCCGATCAACTTCTCAACAGCTCTCGCTGATGTCAGGACGAAAACAAAGGTGCCCAAGAAAGTTTGGGGCCACTTTGGAAAAAAAACACCAAAAAAAGGCAACAAATTAGTCACCGCCACTTCGCGCCCTCTGCCGGCCGGCACGGTTTGTAGCGTCGGAAAAGACCGACAAGAGGTCGGTCACAGTTGCAAGTCCGAGTCCGGTATGTGAATGACCCATTTCAGACGCAGCTTCCACATCAGGCGCAGCTTCCACAAGCAGCACCCTGTACAACCCACTCGTTTGGAAGGGTTGTTGTACGTTGGTTTGCGAGAAGGACAAGAATGGTGACAATGAGTGACTGTGGAAAAGACGGACGAACAATGGTCGTCCGTGTAAGCAACATTGTGCGCGGTGCATAATCCACATAGGACGTGCGCCATTGTTGACCTCGCAAACAAGGTGTTGTTAACACGGGACTCGTCAAAAGACAGCACTGCGTCCATGTACATGCGTCAACGTGTCCTTGATACCCTCAAAGGCTGATGGAGAGAAATGCATGCGCCGTGGGACGGCCAGAGAGAACAGAGAGCTCAGCGTGAAACCTTCTTGCCTCGCTCGCTCAATTATCAGCAGTCACTGTACAAATAGGGCCGAAAGGATGCGCACCGTCCGTGCAAAAGTCCTTCATTCTGGCCAACATGGCCAAGTTCAAGTAAAGGAAGGGAACAGAAAGGTCTGGATGCGCCGACTGACGCAGGCGGCGCACGCCGTGGCCCTGGCGATGTTGGTCGTGTTGCTACTGGTGCAGAGTCGCCTGTGTCTGAAACGATATTTGGCGGACCCCACATACCTGGACACCTACATAGTGGAACAGCACGAGGCCCAGTTCCCTGCGATGACTGTGTGTCCGGACGTGAAGGGGTACAAAACAGACGTGCTACAGGTGGGAGAGATGATAATAAACCTAATCAGCGGAGACGGCCAAACATATTTCATAGATGTAGAAAAGAGTGATGATTACTCTGCTCGGACTTCTATATATAGAACATGAAAACAACTTTTTACATATTTTAGCATTGCGGGCTGAAATTAGACATCTATGGTATATGTTGGATCACTCTCCCCTATAGGGCACTTCAGTTGTACACCATTGACGCGCAGCTCACGAAAATCAGCTGAGGCAGAATTCACCGACCTCACCTAAACTAGCACGGTTCCAGCACGCTCTCGGGGTCGTGTGACCGGTGCACTCTGTAACCGAAGTGCACCGAATAAGCGAGTGCCCTTGAGCAACCAGTGGCGACATCTTTCATCAGTGGTGTACAACTAAAAAGGCCTCCCTTTTAATCTTGTCTCTGAAATCGACTGCTTTTTCATCGCGCAAATTAGCTGGTCACTGTACTCTCTGGGTCATCTTAACGGGAAAAATGTCGGAGCAAACTGGAAAGATATAGGAGGGACGTGCCCGGCTGGCAGATGAAAAGGCAGACCGGGCAGAAATTTGAACTCATCAGCTGACAGTGAAATTTCTGCGACCCCTTAGCCATCAAAAGACAGTATGCCTGCAGTTAGCAATGAATGGGCTTCAAGAAAATGTTAAAAAAGTTTTACAGGTTGTACTGTTGGATTAAACAACCAGATCAGATCCAGCTCGATTCAGAATTTGATCAAGACTAGGATTTCGTTCCAAGGCTTCAACTCACCCTTTACTAAGGCTTCCAGATCTGGCTCAGAGTTCTTTATCAATGCTTTTGCCATATGAGTCTCAGACAAAAATCAAAAGAGCAGCCTTCACTTCTTTCAGTCAGCACTTGTTGATTTAACACCTTGCATTTCTGGATGGTAAACATTTCCCTCACTTTAATTTGAGCTGTGCCCGGAGAAGCTTTGTGTCGGGTTTGAGCTGTGGATGTTTTTTCGATCTAATTTAACAGCACTATTTTAGCCATTTATACATACTCTATTTACAGCTCGCCCATGAAGTCCTGAAACACATTAACGTGCGAATGACTAGAGAATGACTAGTGAGTTCCAGGGAGCATTTTGCATTTATTTGAAGCTGAGTACCGCTGAGAAACCGTATGTTGCCCGTCAAAAACATGTTTCAAATATACGTAGCAGAGAAAGTTGCTGATTTTCCTCCTGAAAGAGACAAAAATGCAACATTTTCTACTTGTTCATTTTCCTTTCGGGCAGAACTGTGATATAACACTCGACTTTAATTTAATATAACAAGTACCCCAGTACTACCTCAATAGTCCTGGAGTCATTCACAGGTTTATGGGTTTCAGGACTTTGCAGATACACCGTATATGATATTCGTGTACCAACAAGACCATTGCCTGCGAGTTCGTTTTAGATTTTATGCTTTGCTCATTTGATTTCGAGGGGATGTCACATTTTCGGTCATTCAGTTGCGGGGGAAAATTGAAAACCAATCAGCTAACATGTCTGGTTTCCAGATAATTGGCTTCTCTCTTTCACCTCGTACAAAACCAAATTAATCCCACATGCGCTGATACAGGGTAGAGCCACACTGCGCTTAGTGACACTTTTATTCACGAAGTCTTGTAATGTATTTTAGTAAGTTGTTTGGCTTATGGTGACACTTGCTCTGGATATTTTCACTGTGGCCTCAGCCCATTAGTGCCATCCAGTGTACCTAGTTCAGGCAGCCTTGTCTGCCCAACTCTAGTCATCCTGTATGCGGTAGTAAGAAGAAGAAAATAAGGTGCTTTGTTTTTCAGAAAGTCCATGGTAAAGGGTGTAGCAGCATAAATGTCACTGAGTCTCTCAATCTCTGGTCTTACATTGGTGATGGTGTCTCCTAAACGCGGTCCAAGAGTCAAAGCGTTCAAGGAAGAAAATGACTCGAACAATTTGACTCTCGGGTCGAGTTTAGGAGACTCCATCACAATGGTGTGGCCAGAGATTGAGAGACTCAGCAACATTTTTGCTGTTAAACCCTTTATGAATATCAAAGTCGGGGAATTTCCCATGAGGAACTATTGCACATCAGATTCGATCAGAAAGGATCCAATCTCGAATTGCAGATTGATAGATTGTTAAATTTTAACCAAGCTTATCAGTACCAAGGACCAAAAAGAACTGACTCATTAGAAGGAAGCAAAATGGGCCCACAGGTTCTGCCCCATGATTCGCATCCATAGCTCCATGGCGGTTGAGACTGGTGATGGGGCCTCAGAGAACTGGGCATCTTGGATGACTGGTCTGGAGAAAATGGGAGAGGCCTCAGAAAATGGGGCCTTTCACGGGATTGGGCTTCATGACGAGGGCCTGTCCTGATAGCTCTTGTCCTTGAAATATTGAGTCTCTTAAAATCGGGCATTTGGCTCACGAGCCGCTTACGATTTGGTCTCGAATTTAACTGAAGTATTTCACTGATGATTCATGCAGAAATGACACTAACATGATTGAAAGATTACCTTATAATCACCTAGTATCACAATGACACAAAAACAAAGAAGGCACCCTGGAGCATCACTTGTAAGATGCCAGATGTCCATTTTTTTTGAGGACGATTCCTCGCCTAGGACCAACTTTCAATTCACATACATACAGTCCAAAGGGCGAAACCAAACTGCAGAGTGGCATATGACGCGCTAGGCTTCATTCTAATTCTCAGAGGCAAGATTTGCTACAGATTTCATGAACGTTCTTTGATATGTTGGGAGCTTCATGTCTTATGAAACTGCATGCCGTTGAGGCCAATATGCCCTTGCTCCTGGAGCCAAAGACCGCGCACGTCTTACTCAGGAACTCTATAGACATGTCGGCCACTCCCTTTCCACCACGGCCTTGAGGTCCTCTGCACTCTTGTGCCGGTTATCACAAGCCTTCTCTCGACAGTGCCACACAGACCATAATCCATAGGATTAAGATCGGGGGATAGCGGGGATTTCGAGCTTGGTCCATCGTCCGGAGCTTCTTATTAGGGAAGATACTGATGGTAACGCTATGGTTCTTGCGTAACGTGAGCAGTTTTGTCTTTTTACTGATTCTCTTGGCCTTGATCACCTACAAACGCTGACACTTCCAGTGGACATGGGAAAGCTCCCGAATTTCATCATTGACAGCATTCCTAATGGTCTTCTTGTTGATGCCAAATATCTTGGTCAGGTTCCGCATGCTGGTGATTGGGAAGGTTTCGATCTCACCCCATCAGGAACTTCAGCATCTTCTACTTGTCCTACCCGGCACTCCCTATCTTCATTTCGAGGTTGTGTGCCTCTCTCTTCATCTTCTTGAAGTTTGAGTAGAGTTAAAAGTTCAGGTTTAGGCTCAAACCCCCCTAGATTCGAGTCTGAATACACCCTTTGTCTTCCACCTTGTTCGTAAGAAACAAATAAATCATACTAGCGCATCTTAACCCCCCGCCCCCGAGATGCCAGAAACCAGCCGCGGACAGGCAGACAGACAGATACACACATAGAGATTACATGAAGTCCTACTGCTTTACATATCCTAATAATAAGTCACGGTTGTCAACATCAGTTTCCATGACTCTGCGCCATTGATGCCTAATAGTGCATTCAGGTGTGTGTAGTTCACATGTGGATGTGCTCCAAGTTTCAATGGGTTTCAGTGGGTCTTTGAGCATATTTGTGGGTCATGAAATGTACTTTCAAATTTCCCACCAAGGCATGACTCATGCTGGTCACTGAAAGAGATGTGGCTCGAGTCAGACAAGCGGCCGGATCAGGGGGTCATGACTCGAGCTGGTGGCTGAGAGACCACCATGAACTGGACACAGAAAGATGAAAATTTCCTACTGAAACATGTTGTGATCCTGTCAAGAAGCAGCTGGGCCAGTGGGTTGAGCTGGTGGCTGAGAGGCCGGCTGTAAAAGCGAGTACCTTTAGATTGCAAGATGTCGTGCGTCCCAGAAAAACTGTCAAAAGCTTTTACGTCCTCATAGATATATTCCTGTGAACAAACGCTTAAAATTGGAGTTGCTGAGGTTGAGGAATGTCGGTTGTAGGCTTTTCATATCGACAGCGTCCAACGACGATGGCTTTCCGAGTTCGGCCGAAACCGAATATTCGACCTCAGCCGAAACCTTTCGCACCAGCAGTCGAATATTTGGTACATTTAGTCAAAATGGTCACTTTTCGCAGCGCAGTTTTAATACTTGCAGTGAACTATGGGCCAGTTTTCACGGAAAAACATTAGATTTTCAGTATTTTCTGGCTTCAGACAATTTCGTTCATTAGCTGTGACGTCTGGCTGTTGAGAAAAGTTGTCAGGTGAAAAGTGACACAATATCCTCTAAATATATACAGGACACTTACAGGAAATCCCATTTATACGCTATATATAAACATAGATATAAGTCTTGCAGTGGACAGGAAAAGCAAGACAGAAACCAGGCCTTTGTAGCAACCGACTAGTAATGTACTTTTTTTAAATGCTTTAGATGTTGCTGCAAAAAAAGCAGTGGCCAAAGACGCTTTTGGACAGTCAGTCGAACTCGAATATTCGACTCGGGCACGAGCCGAATACTCGGCAGAAGGCAACACTTGGTCAATCACTTCATGTCTGATATGGACATAATATTTTCACAGGCAATTTTGCAAAACTTTTCCTTAAAAAGCAGCAAAAACACCATTTTCTGGCGTTATTCTGGAGAATGGCACTCCATTTTTTGCTAATAATTTTTCATGCGATGTCCAAATTTTAAGTACTTGTCCACAAGGGAGCACCTAAAAAAACCCTAAAAACTTTGAGCGGTATCTCTGGGATACACTGTGAATTAAGAATAAGCCTTTACTTGGACTTCGTCTGGAACCCGCAGAAAGAGTGAACCTTTAATGCAACGTAACACTAAACCTGACTTATCCGATCCCAACCTAAAAACTTAGCTCATCCTAACCTCCCCTACCTTTAACAAACAATCAAGGAGTTTCCCGTAGCGTCTTTAATGCATGGACCAGCTCTAAAAAGTTGATGAAGCTTTCCAGTATGATAACTTTATTATAACATTCATGCATGCAACAGACACACGCGCTGACCCCTGCAGTACAGGTTTACCGCACTAAGGAGTATCCCGAATTTTTCGCATTTTTCACTTGAGATGGCTTTAAGTTCGCCACGTTGCAGTCAAGAAGACGTCTTTAGAAAGGCTCGCTTGCCCCTTAAAGATTCCCACATGACGACAAAGGGAAGTAAAAAGCACCTGAAGATGTCTCCTCCTCCTTCGACGATGCATACATAAAATCGTCAACTAACGTCAGTACCCAACTTTCCTTTTTTCTAACTGTTTTCTTCTCTCTCTTGTTCCCCCATCGGCGCACAAGAGCAGAGGAAAGTTTGAGGAACAACTGGGGTTGGTACTGTCATAAGTACTTTTAGCAAGAAGTGGCCCTTCAACTTGTCGAGCAAGCCGATCAGCCTCTTGAGGAGGAAGTATTTTTTTGTACGACCAATCTGACCGGGTGACTGAATTTGGTGCCCGGCCGCTCTCGGTCAAGCTCTGGCGATTGTCAACTTGTCCGTCACCTTGCACAGGGATCACGCGGGAGTCTAGCAGCTCCCGTTCACGGTCACCACGACCACCAAAAAAAGACCCCTGAGCGACGTTCAAGCCCAACGCATCAAAAATTTGACCGTGGGCGTTCACGTGCGGTTCGTCTCAAGGCTTGATTATTGACGTTCTCTTGGATGGACATTTCCACGGATAACACGGACTTGAGGCCCGGAAAGACCCTTCCCCACTCCCCCATTCGTAATGCAACTTTCTTACCTGCTGAGGACGACCTCCAGGCTCACTTTTCTGTTTTAAGGAAAAGCTTGACGCTGTCGTTTGTGGCGTGAACAAGAAGAGAGAGATGAAAGGTTATTCCATCATTCTCTACAGTTCATGGCCTTTCTGTCTTTCGCTCTGTCACTTGTTAGAGGCAGTGATCAAGGATCTGCTGTCTCTTCTCGTCTCCTCGGACTCCGTCAAGACACTGAGCGCAGTGGGAAAACGTCTCTATCCTTTTACGTGCAAAAGAGCGCGGAAAGTTCGGAAAGTTCCCCCCTCTTTCTCTGTCTCTCTCCTCCTCAGGACCCGACCAAGGTGCGGAGTGATTTTTGGGAGCGACTGGAGCGAATGCTCCAGGTCCTCGCACAAGTGTTGAGGGTCCTCGAGGGTCACGCTACCCATTAGATCAATTTCGTGGAAAATGTCTCATGCCCACGGAAGAATTGCTGTAGTTCGGCCTGAGGTGAATGAATGACTCGCTCAGGAGTTGCTGGGGCCACAGAAGGCGTCAATTGGGTCTCCAGCAGGTATTGAGTCAGTGGCAGCTGATCTTCGTTAATGAATAAGACATCGTAATGACAACCTCATTAGGGCCAATGCTCAAAGGCCAGTTTGGGAATGAGTTACTCAACCGAACTGCGAAAGTTAAACTCACCCAACCTAGAACAATAATTATGTACTTCATTAGACAACTGAGCAGCTGTGCTTGGTTCTGCTCACGGACTGAATAACTGAGCACAGTCAATATGACGTGCCTAGCAACAGTTTTTCCGCGACTGAGCGAGGATGGAGGAGCACTGATGAGGTGCAGTTGGGGGTCACCACGAAAAATCCGTTGTATCGAAGAATCTCCCTTGTACCCAGAACTTCCGTTATATCGAAATTCGACTGCGCGAACTCGAACTCGGGTGGAAATCGGCTAGAAGCGGCAACTCCGCGCAATACGAAAGGTTCAGAGGCTTCATTTTCGGTTTTTTGCCTCGTCCTGGCTTCCCTTTGTGTGCAATGAGGAACAACACTGCTTATTAGGTATCGTAGGTGCAGCTGCGCTGTGGTTGACAAGATTAATTTTCGCGAGAGGGGGGAAAAGCGACCCCTTGAGGTCATTTATGCCTTGTGCTCTTGCAAAGGCTCAGACTGCTTCGTCCTTTGAAAGGCAAACACATTGGTACATGAGAAGACTTTCAATCCTTGCCCTTTTCCAAATCCGCTTCTGTCGGGCTAAAGCAATCGAGGCCATTACTCAAGTCGACAAGTAAGACTGTGCGATACTCCGGTATCGGTAAAGTGGTGCTCTGTTTCAAGTATCGCTTTAAGAAGTACCGACGATAAAACGATACTTTTTTCTTTTTTCATTCCGAACCCCAGTTTACACAGTTAAGCACGAGGAAATTTATGCCTACGAGCACCTTTAAACTTTTCACAATAATCCCGGGACACACTGTAGCTAATTTCGCTGACAGATAACTAGTTTTCAACGAACCTTTCTCTTGCACTCGAGTATCGAGTATTAATTTCCCCAAGACGATACATTTAGGTGGCCAAACCACCGAGCATCGGTTCGAGTATTGCGTGATACACAGGGACAATATCGCGAAATGGCTGCACGACGCTTTTTCAATGCTACCCTGTCTTAGCCTAAAGTATAAGGGCCAAGACTCGCACGCATGACGACAACTGATGGAACCAAAGCCGGCCAAAGTTACTACCTTTATTGCAACTCATAGACCTTAGTAATTTAGTTTCGGAAAGTTCCTAATGGCATACACAATGTATGGAAAGTCGCTCTTTTTCTCTCAGTCGGATTTCTTCTTGAAGTTCGGTACGAATCCTTCTTCGTTGTCCAAGTCATGAAGCCACCTGTGAAGGAAAAAAGAAAATACCCTGAGAGGGACATCAGAAATTGAGAAACCGTCCAAAGTAGACCCCGAAACCTTTAATAAAGCCCGAAAGGTTAACAACGTAAAATGCTACTATAGCCAGTCTAGCCCAAAGTTTAAACGCGGGGAAGACGCCTCAGCAAACTTTCGTGAGGAGTCACTTCAAAGGCAAGGAAAAGAGAAATGCCTTAATCGTCGTCGTCAATTACCGCATTATCCCAATTTTTCACGGATCCCCTACTTCGCCCATTCCAACTGTGGATTATTCGAGATAAAACTGCATTATTAGAACTGGTGTTATCATTGTACGCAACTACAGTTATGACCTTGCAAAACAGTGGTTTAACTCGTCGTGCTTGTTTTAAGCAATCGCCCCAGACAATAACAATAACAGTGGCGACAACAACCTCGCAATTGCCCGTTATTATTCACATAATCAATAACATAATTGTCATGCTAGCTGCAGGGGGGCTCAAATTTAGCTTCGTATTGTTGCACTCTACACTAGCTGCTGCTGGCCCTGACAAAACGTGTACTGTTGCAGCAAGATCAATCTCAGCAGGAAGAAGAGGCTTTAGGCTCACACTACAGTTACTTTCTCTTCAAAAATCAAAGTAATCGCCCTTTGTCTGAATGACATTCAGTACACTTGGTCAAGCTGAAGTGGGACCCCTCACTGCGGTTTGTTTTTTGACCCGTTCAATCCACCAATTTTTTTTAATAAAAAAATGGCACTGAAAAGTAGGTATTCAAAATGTACTTCCATGAGTTTATCAGTGCGTCACTCGCAGAACTGGTGTTTCAAGGTGAATTTAAGTCGGCAGTACTTACAACAACCTTTCACGTCTGAGCCACATAGGCCTGGAGATTGATCAGTACCACGTTGTATTTCAAAGCCCTTAAACATGCTTTGACGGGAAATTGAATTTTACTACATAAAAGATGTTCTCTCGTGACGGAAAACTTAAATTTCCCGCCAAAATGTGAGCAAACGCTTTGCAGGACAACCCGGTTCCAAAGGCGAGCAGAGCAACTGGTTGTCCTGAACCTGCAACCTCTTCCGTTTCCGCCAAGGATCGGCTACAGCAGTCTTGACTTCTGTCCTCGTTTTTCTGTCTTACACGGGTCTGACGAAGTTGTGGACCAAATGGGTCCAAAGATCACTATGGATTATGTGCCCGATTCCCAGCAAAACCAAACCCTGGTGTGTCTGTGACTTTTTGAGATAAGTGCAAGGGAAGCTGAATATGGGTCAGCATACAAGATACATGTACAGTTTTGCTGAACATGCCTAAGAGAAAGTTGCTAAGAGCTGCAGCTTTCAGAAGAGAGTACGAAAAAAGATGATAATCTAAGTCAGATTTGGAAATTTGACGAAGTCGCAGGAGAGATACAGCCCTCCAAGAAAGCCCTTTCTAATCAGTCATTTAGCAAAGACGGAGAGAATGATAATATTGCAAAGGAAGTATATACATCCTAACAGGACTATTCAGTATGTGAAAGATATTGTCTTCTTAGAAACACTTGTTTTCTGCGGCCAACTCGACATCAGAGGTTCAGCACGGACGCAGAGAAGATGAAATGACAAAGATCTGCTCGTTCAAACCTTCCCTTAACTGCGGCAACTATCAGAAATCTTAATGTCATTATGGTAACTCGGTCCTGGAGGCTCCAAAAGCCAAATGAAATGAAGAAACTGTTCTTTTTCCCTTTTTTAATGTACCGGCATAACTTGTACTTGTTCACGTGCATCTATCTCTGCCAACAGAACTACGAGTCGTCCCTATGACAGAGAGAGAATCACGTCTTGTCAAGGGATTTGAGTGCAGCTGGAGTCCTTAAGCCGAGATTCTTCAGTTTTTTTTAATTCAAGGGCTTTCCGGAGGCAGTTTAGAAGTGACGTGGAAGAGCTGTGGAAAGTTTTAGGCCTTAATGCTTTTGTCACCGAAAGTTGATCCTTCAGCTTGGCAAATTTGAGTCATTGTCTCTTTCGATCCAGAAGCCTCAAGTGACTGAGGCTAAATTGCCAACATGGAGACTTCTTGCCTGTGCTTCTCAGCCTCGTCCCAGTCTTCCTGGCTCCTCTCCACGTACTCGGTGTTCAGTCTGTCCACGTTCACGGGAAGGTTGGGGTCTGCAAGAAGAGCATGCGCATTTAGGTATAACTAGCGCAAAATATAAGGTGACGAAAAAAAGCCACCAAATCCTAACCTAACCTAACACGCGCATCTGGACAGAAATCGGCCGTTTCGCACAAAAGTGCGAGAATCGGCCGTTTTTCGCACCAACCGTGGACGCTCCCCCCCCCCCCCACACACACACACACTATAACTATTAAACCATCAGTTTTATTTCACTTTTTCCTTCACGAAAGGCACACTTGCAACCATAGAGAAGGTAAAAACATGTCTGAAGAACAATAGTAGTGGCGACTGTTGACGCACATGCGTACGTGCATTTTAAGGCTGGGCGATCGTTTCTTCGTATCCGAACGTTACATTCAGAGCATTTCCATTTTTGCCTTAACTGTCAATAACCATAAGAAGCCCCCTATAAATTTTCCCATTTAGGCGTATTTCCCATTCATTCAGTTCTTCTGTAGTAGCCGAGGGCACTCCAAGAAGTATGGTATTTGTTCTATCAATCTACTGTATCTCATTACAGAATGCTGAAAAGTTTTTTTTCTAAAAGAAGATAGATGATCAAGAAAGTGACAGCATCGTGTGCATTGCGGACCTGGTTGTGCTGCAAAAACTTTTAATCTCGCGATCGTGACGTTGAGCGTCTGTACCTTTTTCTGCGAGAGAAGGCAAATCCTCTCTGATTTGTCTCTAGTCTGTGGTGTGTTATCGTTTGTGAGAGGGAAAGATAGAACAACCAAATTTGGTTTTTCCCTTCTTTTTACCATGTTGATATAGTAAGAAAGGGATATAAAAGGAGGCTACTTTTTCCTCTTCCCAGCAGTCATCAACAGGTGCTGTTTCCATCGTCTCCTGGTCCTCCTCATCGCCCGCCAATCCCTCTCTAGCCGTCACTGTCATCTCCGATACCAAGATCATTGCTCCTCAAGTTACCTTTGTCATCACAATCTTTTTTCACCCTGCACTGCTATGGTTGAGTTGGAGGAATGCGCTCCCGGTCAGGGGGCAGATTGGCTGGATACCAGCTGCTCATCCAACTCTTACAGGGTAAATTCTAATAAATCCAATAAGTTAATTGTCATTAATTAAGTTAATTGTCTCGGTGTCCGTCTCACATCATCTAGCAGCAGGCATCAAAAGAATCTCGGTCAGGCACGTCAAATGGTTGTTTTCACTCATCCTCCTCAAGCCTGTCTATTCTTCAGCCTGTACGTACACTTAAGATCATGAACCTGCACGTGCACACCAGTGTAAAGCCTATTTGTTTTAGGTCCGCTCTGCAATCATGACCATTTACAACGATGCAAAGTTAGAGCTAGACAATATTATAAGATAAAATAAAACCTTTTTGACCCACAGACCGCTTGCAAACTTTTAACAAGTGTGTTTTTTTTATTATCAAATGCTAGTAGCGATCACTTTTCGGTTGTCTCATAGTGATCAGTCTCCTAGCACGAAGGTCTGGAAAAATATTTTACGTATTTCTTAAATGAACCTAATACATTCGCGTCACTTGTGTTTCAGCCGAATTACATTATTTTTAGGGAAAATCAAATGGGTTTATATTTTCTACACCGAATATGGCTCGTATTAGCTCGTCACAATCTGCTTATACCACTGCACTGCTTCGTCTAATCCAGAGCGGAGGTATAAGCAGTGCGTGAGAAATCACATGCAAATCTGGGCTCTACCTGCAACAGTTGCAATGAAAAACAATAGACATGCGTTAGAGCCAGAGGAAAAAATGCTTTGGTGCGCTTTATATAGAGCTTTGCTGAGCCATTGCCTTTAACATCATCGCCGGTATTGTTGCTGTCCTTCACGTGGCTGCTTGCCTTCATGTCATTGCTGGCCTTCACTCAATAACACTTATTGCCCGTCTGATCACACACCCTTTAGTCGCTAGATGACGACATTTAGGCGATCAAAAAACTAGGCCTTTTCCAAGCCTTTCTGATCCCTGCACGCAAGTTTGGATAGCTGCTATTTTTTGTGGTCTTCCAAGCGCTTTCGCTCATCCAAAGTAGACTGTTTCGGAGGAGGGGAGATCAGAGAGAAAGAAGTCAAGAATATGTGAGAAGGAAGACATCTAAGAGGAGATTGAGCGTAGTCCTCAAGAGTTTCGACTGCACAGTCGAGACCATCGGTTCCCCTTTTTTTCTTGTGCAACACCTGGAGCACAAGTTCAGCTGTTGAACGAGTTCAGATTTGCCTCTTGTAGGAGCAGAAATTTCGCTTGTGTAGAGCACTTTCATATCTTTTGCACGCCTTGAGTCAACGCTGGTCTCCGGTCCGGATCTCGTTCTGTCCCTGCAGTCTTTATTTAATAAAGGGCAGCCCCAAGTTAGCAAGCAGACTTTGCGCTCGTTCTGGAGTGCCCAAGAATGGATCCAGGGACTTTGGGAAAGTCTTGAAAAGTAAATCTCCCCGTCATTTTTCCTCCTCAGAGTCCTGTTTCTGTTAATGGAGCACTTCGGCTAATAGAGGAGTCTCCCCTTTCCCCCAAGGCTGCTCTGTCTAATGAGGCGGCTGTACTGATTCCGCTACTCGAGTGTCGCTTCCCGCCAGCTCAGTGCTGTAACAGGTCCCTCCCTCCAAAAGCCCTCCTCAATCTCCTCCATTTCCCGCACTAACGCACAAAGGAAATCCTGCAAAGGTATTTGCATATGTATGTGAGGCTTCACCCCTTCTCGGTCGCCCCGAAGAGTCATTGAAGAAGAACATTCGTTTTTCTCCTCCGCGAAATGATGTTTTTTAATGCGCCACCACCTAAGTTTCCACGAGCTATTAGGGCACGAGGGGGGAAACGGAAGTGTCTTGACGTTAAACGTTAGGCTGGATAAATCGGCCCTCAGGTCCGTGACAAGTAGAGGAAATTGCCGGGGAAGTGATTCGACTCCTCATTCTCCGCATTAGGAGACTGAGAAGTCCGGGGAACCTGACCAACAGTAACCATGACACTTCTGGGGGTTTCCTTTTCCCCCCAAAAATGTTTCCGATATTGTTTCATTGTCAGGTCCTAACACTGATCACAATTGTGCTATTGGAAAACGAATCAGTTTTGGGCAGGGTCAGTTTTTTCGGGTACACGCTCGTTGCTGTCCCTTACTATTAACAAGATATTTGTGACGAACTTTCAAGCGCTTTGCGCGGTTTAGACCACGCCTAAGTTGCATGGTGAATTTTAAACATTAGCAAATTTAAAAACTCCTGCTGCAGAGACCTGGGCCAATTGAAAGCTATCAATCGAGGCTAAAGGTGAGCGTCAAGCTAAGAATGATCGAACTCATTCGTGATCACCTTAAGCTGTGCAAGACTGTGTGCTCTTTTCAGATCATTGAGCGACCACCAAGCTGGCCAGACAAAAATATGCTTGACTGTTCTTTCGGGGCCTCAGGCCTAAACTCGTCATCTCCTAGGCCCACAGCATGAGCAGAGGTCAAGCACATTGTTCAAAAGCTAGCAACTGCACAAGAAACTGTCCGGCGCAAGACAGAAGATGTCGGTAGCTCTCAAACCTGGAAAGTTGGTCTCTTCGTGCTCTGCAGTCGTAACAGTTTTCAATGAACCAATGTTTTTACCTAGTCGAAAGATCTTCAAGGTTTTAGCTGCCCATCAATACCTCAAGAACAACTTGGGAGGAAAAGAAGTAGTGGAGGTGAGATTCGGTCGTTCAAAAAATCGAACAAATCGAATCCGAGTCACGGCTCGCCAGATCTCTCCACTGCGTGTTTAACATTTCCCTGAAAGCAACCTAGAAATTGGACCTGCCGACGAGAGGGGAGAGGCAAACATCATCTAGACGAGCCACGCGAAGCTCCTATCAACGTCTCGCAGATTGGGATTTGGGGGATTGCTTTTTTTTTCTCTCCCTACCAACCTGAGCCACCCTTTGTTTTCTTACCCACGATTCTCTCGTCATCACCCTCCTGCTCTTCCTCGTCAAACTGGAATTCCCTATTCCCGGCTCCGTGCGAGGCGAACAGCACCGGCTGGCGAGACTCGGAGGACGACACACCCTGTAGATACAAATGAGAGGCTTGTCAAGAACATTAAGAGTTGATCAAAACACACGGTTCATCCTCATAGATTAACAACTCTGAGAGGCCGAAACGATAACCTTTGCACACGTCTGATCCAACGATTGGAACGGCCCGGAGAGCCATTGCGAGGCCATCAATACCGGACAAATTCCTAGTCTCTGTTCTACTCATGTTCCTTTATTTCCAGCATGTCACTATGCATACAGAAAGCTGGGCAGACCGATTGTCGAGATCACTGGAGACCAGGTTCGAGCGTTTTGAACCGAGTTTCTGTGACGTCACCGCAGGGAGGAATTCAGCCCTCAGAAGACCAGCCAAGCGGTGCTCCCGGTGACGAGGTCATGAGAAACCTCGTGCGCGGCGGTGGCTTGCAACAATTGACCCCGGAGTCAACGTCCACGCTGCATCCTCGTAGGTCCTTGCAATCGATTCGTTTCGTGTCTGACGTCAGGGCCGCCATGAACATGATGCCCAAGGTCACAAGGAAGCATATAGGAAGTGGATACAAAGTGGTCAGGTTTTTGGCTGGGTCGGGTGGCCTCCTTGCAGGCTGCCCAGACGTGGATTGGGTGTTCAGCTATCCCCTCTTCCTCACATAATTCACAGGTGGCGTCAATGCCGACGCACCTGCTCCATATGAGGGGCTTGCAATCCATGGCTCGGTATGTTGCTGTACAGTCTCTTACACTCTTTCTATTGTCCTTTCGTTCCTTCTCCGGTCTGTGTCTGGCAAAAAGTGTCCACATTTGCGGGCCTTTTGATTGATCCTCCACACCATTTTGTCAAGTTCTTTCGTAATGTGTGTGAGCCATAAAAAACCCCGATTGTCTTGGACCGAAAACATTGATTATCCGGCTGTAGTAATAACTGCACAAGAGGGTCTCCCTATGAGGACTCTGTAGTACACAATAATGCTGATAAAATGCTAGAAGTAATGAAAGTCCGAGGCTTATCACAGAGTAATTTTTGTAGCTAATGGTAGGACAATGGGGAAGGAAGTTACTCCTGGAAATTGGCAACGCCCAGATTGGCAAATTTGCGCACCAGTGCACTGTTGAAAATGCTTTTGGTAGCTGCCGTGAAGTAAACATGCCCACGGCATGATAATTCAAACAAATGCTCATGGCGACGGTTAAAAAAACTACAACAACACATAAAAAAGAAAGTCAGCAAGAGAATACAACACAACTGTCTTGCGTGTACTTATATGTTCAGTTGGTAACGCTAAAAAAATTAAAGAAAGTCTCGAATGAACATTTCCTCTTCCCTTTCAAAACGAGGAAAGAAGCCATTTGTTTTATCAAGCGCGAATGCTACAGCACAGTGACACTCACACGGGGGGGTGGGGGGTGGGATGGGGGATTTACCCCACTCTTTTGCCCTCTGGAATTGTTCCACCCCGAGGCAATTGCAAAGACAGTCTCGGGGAACAACACTCCAGAGCTCTTTTTGAAGGTCTTCCTACAAGAAGGCGCGCCTTTATTTCTCTTTACCACCTCGATGACAGCCAAGGTCGAGACGCTGACAGCCTCAATGTAACGCAAAAGGCTTTCTTGCATGCGAATGCACAGCGTATCTCATCTCAGGTCCTCAGTTTACGGCGCTCTGCTCCGTCTATGCTGAAGTTTTCCTTCCTCAGAAAGCGCACTTTTTGGGCGCCGAGGAGGCGGGGCGCCCAAACTGTCCCTCTTTTCCTTCTACACAGGCGGTCTCTGAAAAATTAGAGTGCATGGACTTACAACGGACTTAGACTTAGAATGGGTTTGGGTCCAAGTTCTAGTCCAGTCCAGTTGGGTTCCAAATATGTGCTCTCAACACCCGGCATGAATTTGTCCTTAAGTAGCTCCGTCCACGATGAGGGCTCAGAGCTCCAAACGTCTGGGACTTGATGTGGGCCTCGATCGCCCACGCAGTGCAAGGATTTGCGTTCCGCGACAAAGGCTCTCGCATGAGTCAGGCCCAGTGAAAGCAACGTAGCTCAGACTTACTCTTTCGACTGTGTGATATTGTCCTTGTCTTAGTAATGCGTTCAACTGTCTGGCCTCAATGACTGCTCTAAAACATCAATTAATGGCCTTGTCACTCGCTCGAGTCATTTTTCTGCCTTGAAAGCCCAGCTCAGAGCATGATTCCACTGTCTCGTAGTGGGACGGGGCTGATTTTGTCCGTCTCGTCCTGCTGTAAAAATCAGTAGCCATCGTGTACGAACACGCACAGACCCGAAAAGAAAAAAAAATACTCTGAGTTGATCAGTTGAGCCATCTTGAAGGAGACAAACAGATACGACCGATAAATAAATAAGCAAACAGTGGCTACATGAGTGAAACAGAACATTCTGGTCTTTTTCTTTGAGCTCGTCACAACTTGATCCGAGCTCACGTGTTAAGATGCACTTTGGTGCACAATTTCTTATAATGAATAAAGGCTTGATTCCTCCTGCGCAAGTTGCAACCGTCATCTTTTGCCCTCATTGAAAGCGTCAATGTCTTCTTTGGCCTAATGAAAACCGTTCCTGTGAGAAAAGCTGACAGCAGAGAGAATCTGCTCCTTCTCCTCCTTGTCGACGCCTCAAGAAGGTGAGCGAAGTTAGTGATGTTCAAGGAGGCCCCAGAGGCATAAGGAGTACTTGCGTGTGGCTCGAGTACAAAGACAAGAACTAGGTCACACCAGAATAAGAAGAGCCAGAAACACGGTTGAGTTCACCCTTAAGGAGGAGACTCATAAGTGCGCACAACGGCAACCGACAAATGCTGTACGAAATGCGTCAAATCCCGACAGTCACATGAAAAACTTTTATGGAGATTTTGGCGTCCCAACACCAGTCGTCAACTGACAAGCAGATTGGCAGAAGATGATGCGAAGACCTCGGAAAAAAAGGGTGACTTCGTTACAGACTGCTTATACGAACGCACTGAATAAACTCCACGGATTTCAGAACTGACAGTGCACTGGTACAAGCAGTCTGTGACAAAATCACTACTTTGCCGAAGTCTAGTTATGAACAACGCTCATATAAAAAAGTATGCACTATAGAAAACATTTTTTTTGCGTGCACGTGAGTCCAGCCCAGCTTTTTTTCTTCCACCAACCATGCCAAATGCTTCGAGACTGACGTCGTGATACATGGAACATTGAATGTTACCTGATAAGCTGCGTAGTTTCCCCAAGCTGCCTGATCAGCCCAATACTGCTCATAATACTGCCCATACATCGCAGAAGACTTGGAGGAAGAAGAAGAAGCCTCCAGAGGTCCACTGGAAGGAGATGATCCCAGACCCGGCTTGGGCACGGCTATGCTTATCTGGAAAGATGATGGGAAACGAGTAAAAGTACGAGGCCGCAGACAATGCGAGCTCTCTCCTATCTCGGACGGCAACAACAGCTACATGTACGTAGACGAAGAAGCGTTGACATCGGGTAAAAAATGGCCCATTATTATTATTTCTATGAAAAGAACGAACGTCTAAATGTCTACAAGCGAGAGAGTCGAGCTTACTAGAAAATCATCACTATTGTCTTGAGGGAAAGCAAAAAAAAAGGAGGCCAACATGGGTACGTACAGTGAGAACAATGACAGTAGGTGGGAAAGAGGAAAGGTAGTAAATGGGCAGGTTTTTACAACCCACTCTCCTCCTTACGGAAAAGGCATTTTGAAAGGTCTGATTGATCGCGCTTACGAAAGAGCAGGAACTCCGTTCACCCCATGATTCGCTAGAGACGCATCGTCCCTCGCTCCCACCCATTCCGTCACGTATGGGTGGGCCTTCAACAATTATGCATGAGTCTTCACCCATCTTTTCTTACCTTGATGGGCTTCTCTCCAAGCCCTTGGAAACCGTTCATGTGTATGAGCGCCTCCCTCTGGTCGTTCTGGTCGGAGAACCTCACGAAACCGTAGGTGCGGCCCTCGTCCTCACGAACCACTGAGAAAAAGGAAGCCTTTCACCTTTCAGTTGCATTATTGTGACCAAGGAAATAACCTTTCAGGAACGAAAAAAAAACCCCGGTTCTTTGTCATAAATTTAACGGGATTTTACAATGTGATGCATTTGTAGAAACTACAAAATCTGAAAAGCAGAAAACGCAAATGTTGCAGCAACTGAAAAGGCAAATATAAATATTGATGAAAACTATCCAAAAAAGAACCAAAGCAAACAGGGCTGCCAGCAGCTTAAAATATCATGTTGCCGCAGAGCTCATTGATGATACCACATGTGTGCACTGCGATCGATCTCGTGTTGGAGACACAAGACGCCAATATGAAGAAATGCTTCTTTGATGTATTATGGTTTTCCCAGTGATAAAAAGGTTTTCCCACTTGTCATCAGTGAACCCATCAAAAAGCATCGAAGTCTTTGTTGCAGTTTAGCTCTTACGTGTGAGCTCTTTCAATCATTTCTAATGCTGGCATTTTCACTTACATACTGTAAAAGCATTTTCTGTGTCAAAAAGGCTTTTTGTGTAGGGAGTGGGTAGTACATTCCGAGAGCGACCTAAGTAGCTGTTGCAATTCAGTGCTAAAGGATCACTTCCATACAACCAAGAACTACCAGCCTAACTTTTTGTTTTGCTACATGGTGCTTTTGGGCCATCAGATGATTTGTTTAGTTAGTGGTATTAATATATTAACAGAACTAGGACGTGGGAATAAGTCCTAGTCTACTGTCTCGTCTTCTCCCAAGGCACCATTAGGCCTGCTTTTTGTGTCCTCGCTTTCTCTCATCGAGCCGGAATTATTCGGTTCGCTTTCTCACAGACCAGAATAAAAAAATCCCCCACTTTTTGTACTGGACGCGGACGCCCAACGGACGTGGGATGAACTTTTAGCGCCCATAACTCCACTTTGATGATGGGCGATTGCTGAAATCTTCTCTGAATCTCTCAAGAGGTCTTGTTTTTCTTATATCAGCTGCCAGACAAAATATTGCAGCAGAAGATACCACTTTTTGAGCACTGCGGCTGTTGTTACGCATGCTGCATTTTGCCCTGAAGTGTCAAGTCCAGGGCTTACCTTAAGTTCAACGAGGTGACAACGTGTGAGCCTCGTGCACCACCTTTCTCAGGTAGCAAAACAGTCATAGAATAAAAAAGTGCTGGGAAACATACCAAAAGATTCGCCTTCCACAACCTATATGATGGGAGCTGTGGAGCTTTGAATCTTGGGTCGGCCTTTTCTATATTTTGTCGTCCGTACCCCTGTTAGTGCCTTACAACATCTTACCTTTGACTGCTTTGACTGATTCGAATCTCGTGGAAAAAGTCTTGGACAACTCGGCCTCGGTTATCTGAATAAAAGAAGAAGACACTTCATATATCCTTCATGAGCTGGATGTCTGAAGATTCGTTGACACTGCGTAACTAAGCTGGTCGAGAGGACCTTTGGCCTTTATCACTGCATTGGTTTGAGAAGGTTTTTCTAAGAAAAAAGGGGGCGTATTTAACTGCCAACTTCGCGCGTACCACCTCACCTCCGGCGTCAGGTCGGACACCCATATGGAGAACTCCCTGTCGGCGTAACCCACGCCGCTTCTCTTGGCGCTGGTGTGGTTCAGTTGGAATCGGACAGGCTGCGGATATCGAAAAACTTTTTTTTGATTGGTTTCTCTCAGGTGACGATTGTAACGAAAATTGCATGGAAAGCCTTGGGTACGGAGAAGAGGGGGGCTTTTCTTTGTACGTATGATAGATTAACTTCCATGGGGAGAAAAGTTTCTCGATCAAGGCCCCCAATCGAGAAGAACGACGACGACTTTGTTGCACGACCAAGTCACGTCGGCGCTTCGTTAAGTGTGGGTCATGATTAGCAGGGACGTGGCTCTATGAAACGGATGAAGGTAGTGTGGCACACGCACACAACAGACATTGACGCCGACCAAGTCGTCGTCGTCGTCTTCTCATGCGAGTGTCACTCCACCACCTTAAAGACCAACAGCGCAGTTGCTTTTGCACACATACGCAACGTAACTTTAAAATGAATATTTGTATGCAGCACCGCAGGACATATATTCGACTCTTGGCATTGGTTAACCCGTTCTTCTGAATTGATGTTGTCAACACCATAGCCTATTGCATAATAATAATAAGTTTAGGATACAAACTTCCCCGGGAAAGGCTAATTACTAGAGAGTCGCTTTATTAGATCCAAAATCTCCTCATGAATGCTGTAATTGTGCACAGCAGCTGGAATTTCAAGTTCAGTATTGCAAAAATCATATGACTTCCAGGAGGGAGGGAGAGAGGGGGGAGTTGTGATCTTCAACGTGATCAAGACTTGGCAGCCGAGGACGAAGGCGGCGCAGGCACCGGTGCGGGAGCCGGTGGAGGCTGCGACAGCAACTTCTCCTTGGACGGATTTTCCTCCTCGTTTTCATCCTTCTGCCACCAGAGTGACTCCGTCATGGCATCCCAGAGCTCCTCTGTTCGACCCAAGTAGTGCAAGTTGCAGCTCTCGATGTCTATGTACTCAGTGTGATCTGCAAAATGGCACAGCTCTAATGTTATTCGTCGACTGATACAACTTTTATACTTGCCAACTAATTCTAGTTCGTCGCCTTCGAAAATGGAGGCATTGGGGTCTCTAGGAACAGGAGGAGCCTCGCAGTAACCCTCGTACCTGAAAAAATAAATACCATGACAAATAAGATACTGCTCTCTAGAGAAAACTCTCTAGACACACGCGGTACGACTATCTGCTGTAGACGTTATGGTAATTTGAAGCCCATGCCCCGTAAAGAAATAGTGTTCTCTTTTTCTGCCCCTATGTTCTCTCAACTTGAATTTTTATCCATTACGCAAAGGGATTGCAACCAACTTTCATCCCCAAATCATAATTTTCAGAGGTTATGCTGCTTTATGCTGTCGACTGTCATGTTGTTGAGTGTATTTGCTTTTTTTACCACTCAACGTTTGCGTAAGGATTGTGGGAGATCTTCCCGTCCATTTCATCCTAAAAATTCTATCATGTATGAAATAATTCAACTATTTCAACTCTTTTCACGGTTGAGTGAAGCATGTGGAGCATACCTAATGCAAAATGCATCCAGTTGCTGCAGCAACACATAATCTTGCTCCTCGGTAGTCAGCATTGCCCTTTTCAACATCATATGAAGACTGAACGTCTTGTCCCGTTGGTGGTTTAATTTCTCTGATTTCTGCTTCCTCACTCTCACATCTTCCTTGCATAAAAGTTGCACAAAAAATGTGGAGAGGTTAGCTCAAATAAACGTGGAGTTGTAAATAGCAGGGAGGCGCACCAGGCATAGTTTAGTTGCACAATAATGCAAGGTGCACTATTATCCGTGGAGTACTGTACTGCTCTTACTTACCCTGACTGCGGATGACCCGGTGGCGGATGCCCGCCACTTGGAGGAGGGACGTTGTACTGCTGGTTATACTGGGCCCAAGCGGCGTAATGAGACCAGTACTGCTGCTGCTGTTGCTGTTGGTACTGTTGCCAGTACTTCGAGTATTCTGCCTGTTGTGCCTCGGCCACAACGGCCGCGCCAGCCGCGGGGTTGCCACTGGCGTTTGAGACCATCACGGCCAGAGCAGTGGCCGGGAGGCTGTCCGCAATGGAGCCACTTCCGCTACCAGTGCCAGTCGCTCCACTACCGGTGGAAGAGTACTGATTGTGATGGTACCCGCCCTGCTGCCCAAAACTGTCTCCCTTGGGCTTGGGAACGGCAATGCTGATCTGAAATCGGTAGTTGCTTGTGTAAGAGAAGCACGGGCTAAGTGTCCTACTCAGCCTTCGTACAGCCGAAGTGCTGCATGCACAACTGCCTGTACGCACTTACCTTGAGAGGCTTGGATCCAAGGCCTGAGATGCCCATCATTGATATGAGTGCCGTCTGCTGCTCCTGTTCGTCACCGAACCGGATGAACCCGTAGCCCTTGCTGAATCCGGACGCGTCCAACACAACTAAGCAGAAGAGTAAAAGGAGAATGATTAACATACACGCAGAGAAAGGTGAAAAAGAAGCACTTTAACCCCCCCGCTGCCAGAGTTTCCGGCCCTGCCACTCGCTCTAATGCATGATACGTTCGTAGAGGACTAGGCATTCATTTACTAGGTGTGACAGACTTTGCACTTGAACGTTGAAGAGAATGCCGAGACCTGCGAATACATAACCGAAAAGACAAGTGTGACGAAAGCAGGAACGCTCAGAAGGCTGACCAAGGAGTTTCATTGGAGTAAAAATCGATTCTGACAGAATCAAGACATCGCATTTCCAGAACCATTTCCTGCTGGCGCCACACAGTTGTTATGGACAACGAAAAAATCACCTGAAAGAAGCCTGCAAGAGAGAGATTAACTTGAGGGCATGGAGATGAATTAAGTCACGAGTTAAAAACAGGGCCGGAAACACCCCAGACAGCGCGGGGCTGCTTCAAGAGCTGCAAGAGAAGGATTATTTAGCTTAATAATTTTTTTCAATGTATTTCTTGGCTGTAGTGCTTACTACCATGACGATTTCTTTGCGCGACGATCTTGGGCTTTGAGCGCGCGTGTGTGTGAGCGCGCACGTACGTGAGCCGAGCGCGCGCACACAGTGAGGGGGGGACAGACACACACACAGATCCGCGTTGCCCCGGATGGGTTGAGCCACTGTAGTCTTCACCTCCACGGGGAAGAAGGAGCCGAAGAGGAGACTAGATTTTTTGGTTTTTTGAACCGTTATTACTAAGTACTTTTTAGCCCACCCCTCACAGTGAAGAAGGAGGGCACTGGTAAGGGAAGCATAAGGGAAGCATACAAACCTAAGTCTTCAAGAGAGACAGACAGACAGACAGACAGAGAGAGAAAACCAAGATCTCTCTCCAAGAAAGTCTTCTTCACACGAAAACACCTGAAAGTCGAATTCTCTGTGAAGTTTCGTGTGCGTGTCATCCTGCAAGACCCTTGTTATGCTATATTTACAGCAAAGAAAACATAGTTTGCACATTATAGACTCCTCCTTCGCTCACCTTTGGCCGACTTGACAGTCTGAAACCTGGCCGAGAAGAACTTGTAGAGCTGCAAGTCGTCGACGTCTGGGCTGAGGTCGCCCACCCATATGGAGTGATCCTTCTCGCCGGGCATCAGCCGGGTGCTGTTGTGGTTCAGCTTGAAGCGCACGGGCTGAAATAAGGGGCAAACACGTGAAAGAACTGAATGTAACCTCACGAGTAAACATCTTATCCGTTACAATATCTATCTATTTTGTTTTTGTTGTTACATACATTGCTCTCATTCTCTCTCTCCAGGTGCCTCCGTGGAAGTTCTCCTCGCGAATTCTTCATTGTTGACCTTAAAACTCATTTACACTGCACGCGCTCTTGTTCTCTTTATATATTTTATATATATAGTGCTGTCGTTTTATCTTATATGCAACCTTAAGACCGGGTTAACCAACGCCAAGTGAATATCACAGGAAAAGATTTCTTACTCACCGGCTGGCTATTCGGTATGATTTTCCCGTTCAGCTTGTGCATGGCCATGAGGGCCGCTGGATCGCTGTCGAAGTTGATGAATCCGTACGAGGCCGGCTCACCTGTGAACTTGTTCTTTATCACCTGCAAAAACGAGTCAAAGTCAAACCACGGAGAAAATAGTTACGACAAAGGGATTTGGTCCTCTTACCTTGATCGACTGCACCCCTTCCTCTCCCATGAGCTGAAGCGCCATGGCCAGAAACTCCTCGTCCATGTAGGGCTCCAGCTATAAATCATGAGGAATAAAAAAGACTAATGTGAGCTTGATAGGTTAGAAAGATTCCTTAGTGACTCAACTCACCCCTCCTATCCAGAGGGCGCCCTCCCGACTCATTTTGGGGGGCACAAATACGAAAATGGGGTAAAAAATGACTTTCGCTGCTAACGAAATGGTCTTCTTCCTTGCGTGCTTCTGTTTGAGGCGTGCACTGCACATGAGCAAAAATTCAGCAAGCCACACTGGAGGAGCTGCCATAGAGCAGAGAGAAGTTACAACCAGCTGCTGCTGCACAGTATTAAATTCGTTCACACTCCTTTTTTTCACGTTCCATTAGTCTTTAGAATGGTGGACTACAGTCATATCGCATTCTGGTTGTCGGCCAAGCCTCTGATTTGGTCAGAATTTCCCAGAACCTAGCCATATATCAGGTCTTTATAAACAGTGATCTGGCCGCTCATTATTACCAGTTTTTCCACTGATGAAGGGTGAGAATATAAAGAGAGGGATATATGCACTATTTTGTCACGGCTGATTGTACGTTCATATTAATATCCATCCACTGCATGCAAGGGTGGACGGAGTTTTACTCATTTTTGGCACGGAGCGTCAAGTGCTATCTGTTAATCCTAGCGGCAAAGCTCAACCCTGCACTGTCGGTGGCTCCGGTAGAAAACAGAGATACTACGAAACGACCGTATGATAACCAAACCGCCCATCACTTTGAAACTTTTTCTCCTTGAGGACTCCACAAATTCCTACAGCTCATTCACCTTTTGCGTGATTTTAAGTAATAAAACAAAGATACTAATTTTAACTCACGCCCGCTCTTCCACACGATGATTTGTAGCAACGCTGGCCGCTGCACTTCATTTCTTTCTCTCCAGTCTGCGACAGCAGCAGAAGTTAGGGATAGGACATGAATGGAAACTCGGTCCGGTCACTCGTTAAAGGGCTTGTGCTACACACACAACATCACAGTATCAAAATTTTTTAGCCACCATGGTATTCATAAGGCAATAATCCCTTTTCTGACTGCTAGATATATAATCAGAAAAATCGATTCGGGTCGGCTCGGGCTGACTTACCGCCCACTCTCGATCAAGACAGCTCCTCCATCGCCAAGCAAAACTCCTCGGTCTCCTTGATCACGATCTTGTTCAAGATGAGCGAGGAGCGAGTGACAGATATACCGAACCCACAATTCGACTCCTATACCAGCCTGTTGGGAAACCCTTTCGATCCGTTCCACTTGTACTTGTACGCCCCACCCTTGCAAAAGTACATCAAGAACTTTCTCACCAAGCCAGGTTATGGCAGCTGGGATCTCCTCCAAGATCTGACTAAGAGTCACTCCATCACCAGCTTCCTGAGGGACAGGTGAGCTTACGAAATGGGTGGTCTGAAGGCCTCAAAGGCTCTAAAAGCTTATCCGCTAGATCCAAGGGACCAGTGAGTCTGGAGAAGGACAATCCCCATCATACCTGGATGCTTACCGACTTGCAGTACGACAAGACGTACTACCCCAACCGGACGTTCTACACGGAACATAAGGCTAAGTAAGTTACCACGCGTAGCCGTCATTAAATTCGGACACTAACCACGCCCTAAGCGCCCAGATTCAAAAGAATCGTCCTATATGAAGAGTTATACTTCACATCTCTTATCTAGACAAATCGGTAATTTATATCGCAACTACGTCACCGACATAATGGCGACCCTATTCTACAACGGCTGCGACATGGAATGCACCGAGCTGGATATTCGCGCCAGGGACTGCATTGAGTACTTCGGACTCAAGCGAGGACAACATATGTGTGCGGACGTTTACCAGGACTACGTGGAGTGTTCGAGAAAGCCTCTCCAGGTGAGTTTTGCAGCTGGAATGTCCTCATCTGAGTAGGGTGAAGACAGTTGTGGAGTCGGATGTATCCCACTGAATAAAAATGTAACTAACGGATCGCTTTTTTACAGAAACTACGTGCACTGGCCATGCACCTTGAGCGACGGAAGAGGTGGTTCGAGTACATGAAGGGAGAGCGTGAATACAGCACCCTCTACAAGCCGAACCCGCCTGCCTTCCTTAAGAGAGACAGCGATCCCGGGTGGAACTTCGAGAAGAAGTTCTACCAGTGGTAGATGTGAAGGACACTTAAGCTACGTCTATAGTCTCAGAGAAATTTACGCGTAAATACACCAGGAAGATATCCAGAACAGTCAAAGATGTATTTCCTTGTACTTATTGAGGTACATGAGTCCATATGATGCATACAGCAGCAGCCCTCTCTCGTGTGCAAGTGCGTCCATGCACAAGAGGATCTGGGCTCAGTGGAGCTCGGTGTGCCAACAAGCATAGGTCTCCAGAGCCCTCCTGCCGTATCCGTGGTCGTCTTCAGAGTGTGAGCAACCACAGGAAAAGAGATGTCATTGACATTTATTTTTTAAAAAAAGGTCAATGAAGATCGAGAAAGCTCAGGAAAGTTGAAGGTGAGTACAATACCAAGGACAAAAAACGGTATAAATATTTTTAACATTGTTGGAAAAGAATGCATTCAATGAGGCCTTGAAGTAAAGGACAGATACAAGGCCAAACTGAGTTTTTTAATCTCTTGCGGAGTGCTATATTTGTTGTAAGACTTTCTCTGAATCCATTCCAGTCAAATTGAATGAAGAAATAATCCGGTTTTGGGGTCGCTTCTTGTGTTTTTACTACTTAGGCTCTTCTTCGTGTAGCAAATAGAGAGACTCATAAAAGGAGTCAAGAAGATTACCTGTTCAAAAACTATTTGACTACATCTTCACTATTTGGCATTAGATAACAACCCTAATCAGACAGATTCCAGATTTGTATTTTTTTGTCTAGCTTATTGGATACTGTTATTTGGAGCTGCAGGTATCAGACGTTTAAACTTTAAATGAGGCCTAGTTTCTAGGCGTGCCTGTCGCGGTACATACATGTATTCTTTTGTGCGAAGTGAGAGCGCAATGAAAGATTGCTGCCAGTTCTGTAATGTATGCATCATATTTAGCTATCACACATTGAATTGCAGGTTAATCTGTTCATGACACTTACCCTGACCCAAGTTTAGTGGAAACCGTGATCCAAGAATTGAGAAAAAGCTATGACATCATTGCCATCACCTTCAAGCACAAGCTCATACAAAGCAGCAACTTGGATATCTTCTGGGTGGGACTTGAGAATCAACTGACAACGATGATAATGTTACGCAGCTGCACATAATTTTTTAAGAACGTTTCCTTTGGGCAATTCAATTGTGGTTTGGACTACCTCAAAGACAAGATTGCTTTTTGAATCAGTCCCTGGATGAGATAAAATCACATAGAACATGATTTTGGGTGGCCTCAGTGCAATGCATAAGGATGCAGAAAAATATTTTTTTTATGAGGAAACTGTTTTGTATATGACATGATTTCATGCTTGTAGGAGGAACATGGGACTGAAGGTTGATCTAGATACTCTACAAAGGTTGAAAAAATACGAATAGCTAAATATGAGACACATTCATGTACTGTAGGAGTGTAGGCTTGAACGCATCAACAACTGTTTACGCATGAACATGAGTACGTGACGTACGTGGAAGCCGAAAGATTTACTCTACAGATTGGCCTCTCAGAAGACGGACATGTCCATTGCCAAGTTATCCTTTCCGTTTGCCTCTTTTTCCCCGTCATCGGCTTTTTCCTAAAGAAAAGCTGTTAATGACAACTTATCGATAAACTGTATCCAAACTGACCATTTGGTCTGCCTCCATCATGTTGCTGGGAAGATGTTGCCTACTTGTCTCGTGCAACATTGGCGCTAACGAGGCGGCTACCAGCGTGGGCACGCCCAACAACAGCATAGGCAACGGCGTCCAGTAAACCGCCTGAGGTAGAGAAACGGCTTGTTTGCTAAACGTATGCGCAAAGTGCTACGTGTTCTTGCTAATGCACTCACCAACTTCGTGACGAACGGTGCAGTCAATCCGAAAACTCTGGAAACCATGGAGCAGAACCCGAGGGCCTGAGCCCTCAGGTTCGTCGGGTAGAGTTCTGCCGTCACGAGCCAGACCAACATGAAACCGATACCAGAAGCAGTCCTGCCTATTAAAAATAAAATCCTCACCAGTCCTCGCCACCCCTTCGTACGTTCATGTTTATGCTGTGTGCATACCCGTGATGAAGGCAACAAGTATCGCCTCGTTCATGTACTTTGGCAGGAAGGCCAAGGTGATGCAGGCTAACCCGAGAATGCCCTGGCTGATGGCCAATGTCCAGCGGCGCCCGACGCCGTCCAGAACAAAGTACATGAGGATGAACACTGAAGTACATTGTCAATGCTTATTGAACCACACTCGTTTCGTCATGTTCCATACGCACCTGGGGTGTCGGCGATGGTCGTGAGCAAGTAGTTGATGACAATGTCGCCATTGAGCTTGGTGGCGCTCAGGGTCAGCGCGTAGTAGCCCACACAGACGCACACCCTGTCAAGGAAGGCAGCGATGTATCAGCAGCTACGAAGTGACCTTGCCCTTCATGTGGCTCATGAAACCTCCCCTTCCCTCATTCAGGCCGTTGCTCTATCACAGCAAGATGGACGACATTGCGTTGTACAGTATGCAGTCAGTCCCCGAGCTCTTCAGGTATAGTTTCAACGGCCGATCGCGGCGTCAGTCGCCGTTCGAAGGAAGAGAACTCGGTCTATAAGCCACATAGGCAATTACTTACACGTGTAGGCTCACCTTCAGAAAAACGTACGTTAGAAAAAAACCATTCCCTGGCCACCAGCATTCTACATACTTCCTCTTCAGTGAGTCCTTCCAGATTTTATATATTTTTTATCGTAATCCCCTTTCTCCAGGCAAATCTGAGCCTAAGTGTTCAGCTTCAGAGTGTTATATACACCCTTTATTGATTACTTTTATGCCCAGTGTAGCCATGTTTACCCAATATCTCTTAGCTACTGCCCAAGGAGAAAGCCCCCGTAGGGATCTCCGAACATTCAGTTGTGACGTACAAGGGCTGCAGTGGCGCCAAACCCAGCTATAGCCATGGGTGAGGAGAAACAGAATGTTCCTTTGGACGAGGCTCTCACTCAGAACATTGTCCTCGTGGACTTCAACTTGTTGGCCATCGGCAAGATTGCTCAAACCCCCAAGTGCAAGAGAGAGCTGTGTAGCAGGGACAATTGGAAGGACGGAAAAGCGCCGCTGCACTTGGCGGCCGAGCTGGGGAGAGTGGAGATCATGGAGATACTGATTCAGGCTGGTTTCAACGTCAAGAGGCATGTGAAATAGTAACAGAGACGAGATCGGGCAAAAGCCTCAGCCGTTTTCTATGGTGTTCTTCTTTCCAGTACGTGTAGTGGTGCTGGTAGTTGGGTCACTCCCCTCCACTGCGCCGCTTTCCACAACAGGTTGGAGGCTGCCAAGCTGCTCATCAAGCATGGCGCTGACCCAACCGAAAGAGGATTTAGAGACACGCTGACAGGTGTGTCTTCCATCTCCTTTCCATGTTAGGTACTCGGGTAAACAAATGTGCACTTGCAAATGATTCGTTACACCTACGTAGGCACTCCTCTGGATTTCGCCCGCAGTCGCAAACACTCCGAGATGTGCAAGTACCTTGAAAGCATTGGCGGCAGGACTGACAAACGGGCAACGTACAGGCCGCCGTCGAGGGCCGCGAACGTCGGGTCGGCGGCGGCCGGTGGCTCCCTGTTCGGCAGCAGCGGCAGCAGCGGCAGCAGCGGCAGCAGTGGCAGCAGTGGCAGCAGCGGCAGCAGCGGCATAAGTCTGTCAAATCTTTATGGCCAATGATTTCAAGTGCTTGTCTACCACTGGGCATTTGTACTGCAGAACAGCACGTCCGATTTACATACCCAGAGTATTTTAATATGACTTAAATTATAGGCTCGTAATGTTGACACAATGCCTGTCTTCGCTATGCGATAATTGCGGAAGAAGTGTGTACACATCTCGCTTGACTCGCCCCATATATTCGTGCATGTGCAACATCCTAATTTTCCTAGATCATCCTAGACATTATGAGTCGACATGACAGTGCTAAAAACGTTTGCCTTATGCACGTAGCCAGGTTGGCTTTCAAAATACATGTGGTGAAAATTGCCCGCATTATTGCTGGTCATCAATAGATTCCAATACTTCAAAATTTCACCCAACCTTATTTGGCAAAAATTACAACGAAACTTCTGAAGTGTCCGGGTATTCCGGGTGCACTCTATGCAGTGCAGGGCGCGTTTGTATCCTCTTCAGCATGTCCCCCCTCTCCAGTTGGCCTCCTTTTGAGCATTCTAGCTCCAAAATGGGCCCCAAAATGGACATTGAACCTCGGTACTTAACATTGTGCCCAAGGGTCACATATACATGTTCCGCATCAAAATTCCACCTTAATACGTTTCAGTACAGTGTATGAGTTGATGTCATGCTCGTCACGATTACTTACTGCAAGGAGTGTATGCGTACATCCCTCTACTGAGAAATGAGAACTACTCACCAGTTGAGTAGTAGGACGAAAGTCTTTATGATGTGAGGTCGCTGGAACATGTCTTTGGGATTGAGGCTGTCTTCGGACTTGTCCTCGATTTTCTCCAGGATGCCCTTGATCTCCTTGCGCTGACTGTCGCTCACTTCCCGGCCGTTGGTTTTAGCGATGGCTACAGATGCGTATGCATTGTAGTTTTGAAAATGAACTTGCTGAGCAAAGAAGTCTGGTTGAACTTACCCAGAAAGACTTTCTCGGCCTCGTCTGCCCTGTCATTGACTGCCAACCATCTAGGGGACTCCGGGATGAAAAAGAAGATCGGCAGGCCCACGAGACACACGATCCCGGAGTACCAGTGTAGTGACTGCCAATCACGGTTATAGTGAACCAGCAGCACAAGGCCATATGCAGCCAAGGGAATATCTGAGGGAGGCATCGCCAGTTGACCAGACAGTAGCAGTTACGCGATCTATTCTTGCATAAAATAATTGATATACCTTTGATGCAGATGATCAGTTTCCTGTAGCATGGGCTGAAGTACTCGAGACCATAGGTGTGGCTGCTGATCCATATGATAGGCAGGCAGGTGCAGGACACCAGCCTAAGGATCAAGTAGGCGTAGTAGTTAGGAATGGACCCGCCGATGATGACCGCGGGGCCTGAGATAAGAACGCCCAGAAACAGAGAGTTCCGGCGGCCGAACCGATCGCCGATGTGACCCCCGATCAGAGAGCCAATAAGGAGTCCTAATACCCAGAGGGTTCGTCATCCTTAACCGTACTGTGCACTGATGTGTCCTCACCCATCATGAGGGTACTGCCTAAAAGTCTTCTCTTGTGTTCCTCGTCGCAGACCAGGTTCAAGGTGGTCGAGAGCGTCTCCGTCATTTGGGATCGGTCGTACACGTACCCGGCGTTGCAGGTCTCGGTCTCAGCGTCAGGGTTAAACCCTTCAGCCGAGCAGGAGTCGGAGACCGAGGCAAACTTGTGGCAGGGGTCGAAATCGTCGGCTCTCTTTAAAAAGTTGTCAGAATGGTGCTCTACGTAGTGTATAAGAAATACGGAACATAAGGAAGATGTTGTGCACCGCAGTGGGACAGGTGCTGCTGTATCTATGCTCTGTAGTCGAAAGAGATGGCGGCCACATTGAAATATTTTAATAATAAAAGTTTCTCTTGTGCTGTTACCAAATGTAGCAGGTAATGTTAACATTACATTTTGACGGCTTCACTTAGAGAGCTGAATATAGGAAGAGAGGGGTCAATGACAACTGGTAATTTGAGCAGGAAAAATTGACCATGGCTCATGTTTCCTTTCCCCATGCCAACAAAAGAGAAAACCATGAACTCGCAGTATCACAGAACACACGATGGCACGGTCGAAGGGTTCCCAGGTCTCGGTCCGACCTGCCGACATTGTAACGCTGCTGACTGGCAACGTCTGCGCGTAGCAATCAGTACAGTGCAACATGGCTTCACGAGAGGTCATATGGAAGTACTTGACCGTGATGATTTGGGCGAGGAAGGACGGGCGAGAGTTCCACCTTCTGTCATGTTGTCTTCTCCGGGTTTACATATGGAAAGGGAACATGAGCCGTGGCCAATTTTTCCTGCTCAACTCAACAGTCGTGGCTGATGCTCTTTTCCAATGTTCAGCACTTTAGTTTTACAGGGGAGCCAGAAATAGAGATATTTCACCCTACTCTTCGGGTGACACAAATTGTACGGATGTCAGCGGCCAAAGGTTGTTGGTCTGTTTGATCGACGTACCTCTAGGCACGGCCCACCGAAGGTAGCTGGCATTAAAGACATTTTCTGCCTCTGGACCATCACACTGCTCCACGAGACACCTGTGCGGAGGGGTATAGGCAGCAAAGACGCTCAGGAATAAGGGGATACCTCCAGCCCAGATCAACGGAAACAAGGCGATTGTGGTTCTCCACTGCCACCAGCCATTGCCGCCCACGATGTCCTCCAAGATGTAGTCCTCATTCTTGTCCCCGGTGTGTTTGGGGCGCCTGCCCTGGTCGTCGCCCATGCCAGAGCAGTGGTTTGTCTGAACGGAAAGTACGTTATGGGTGAACACTTGAAATAGCAGTTTCTGAGGCAAATTGTTAAAGGATGGCAGTAGTTGTCACGCATGCATTGCATACATGAAACTCCCAAGAGACTTTAAAACTATCTAAGTTATTCCAAAATAAACAAAGGTTGCCTTTCATTGATATGAATATCGCTTTATACTATGAGATGTATATATCATATATGTGCATCGTTTTCTAAGAGAAGCTGGAAATGGGCCACCTTGAATCGTCCGAGAGAGTCGTATTATCGTTCATCAATGACGGAGAAGCGGTCAAAAACGTTTCTCTCGTCGAACCACCACATGCTAGGAAATGTTTGTTGAAGGAATCATTAGATAACAAGCCCACTAAAATCAAAGCGGACTTGTTTCTGTAGCGGTCCTCGAGTCAAAAGTTACCGATTCAAATCAAATCACTGGCCACCAAAATCGGCCAATTCAAATCGAGTCAAATTTAGAGTCATGACAAGGCCAAGGACACTGAGAAATGTTATCTTGTTCGTGGAGGGGTTCTCTTTAGTAGCGAGTTTCCTTTTCTTTTGCGACAATTCAAAAGAATTTACCCGGCATCGACAACACCTGTTCAAGCCAAATCAAATCGAGTCTATTTTAGCTTTGAATAAAATCGCGTCGATTAAAACTTTTTCGAGACGGACGTGAGTCGAGGACAACCCTACTTGGCACTCCAGGACAAGGTTACTTCTCATTATCCTGTCATTTCCTGTGTTCGACTTTGGACGCCTCGCAAGCGTGGCTCTATTGTGAAGCTTGAAGATCGTTACCTCCAGCAAGGTTCAGAGGAATTCGTATTCGTGGTGTGGCTGAGCTTGACACCCGCACGGCTTGACCCAATAGGCTGTCTGAAACTTTCTCTCATCATGCTTCTCGCAGGTGGAATCTACGGGCGAACTTTTTTGAGAAGCGTTTCCATGTGCACGAGCAAGGCCTAAGACATCTGACCAGAAGTGTGGAAGGTTCGGTCTGAGGCCTGCCTGTGGCTGCCCTTGATGACACCCCAACTGGGCGAGACAGGTCGCCCCCTCCCTGCGTGGTGCGAGCTCGTCGTCGTGTCGTATGAACGGACAACGACCGCTGTGACTCTGGGATGCAATTGCAAGATCCACTCTAAGGGTGACGCGTGAGCTCACATAATCTGGAGTAGCTGGAGTGCAACCTGGCCCAAGTGCACAAGAGGCCCTGGTGGATGTCAGTTATTCTACGTCAGGTTGTCCATGTTGCATTCATTTCCTCGTGCCCTGGGCTACACCTTCAGGCTGAAGGAGCCAGCCTAAATCTGAATATTAGTGACTTTCAAACTCTTGTGCACTCGATGTGTGGGCACGATATCCATTATGTAATCTACGCACATGCCTGTAGTCATATATGTGGACCTCTGTCGACCACTAAATAGACGCCATACCTCCATATCCACTGGAAACATCTTCGAAGGCCACCAATATTGAGATTGCTCCCCGCATCATCCCCGTGTCAAATACTACTTTGTTACACGAGAGTAATTCAAATTAGAAAAACTCGTTTTGGATTCCGAGAAAAATTGCACGTGCACTTTGGGGGAGAGCGTCCGGGCTCACAAAGGCAACTGTTATGACAACAGCCCCTGACGTAAGACGCAGTGCAAACATTTTGCACGCACTGGGTTGACACAGGGAGCGTGTGATGTTGGAAAAAAACCTCCTGACGAGTCAAACAGATTCCTGTTTTTTTTGTCGTTACTATGAGGATGACTACGTACTAACGTACGTATGTAATACGGCAGCAGGCGACGATGCCCTCCCGTGTGGATGAATCCACTTGCTCAGTGCGTGCAGACACAACATCGCACATCCGACCTTTGATTTAGGAAAAACTTTCCCTTCATTGATAAACGGTCCTCAAATTTTCGTTACGTTGTTGCTAATCAACAGTTGCTACACTGGAGTTTGCTTAATGTAGCAGTCTTGGGCTGCAGCATCACTCTGTTCAGAGCCGCGCTCAACATCGATCCTGGATTTGCCCATGGAGTGACCCAAAGCAGTAATGTTTAAAGACAAAGTTCTGCTTACCCGAGACAAACTGAGTCAAAGACCTTCTCGGAGACAGTGGTGTTCACGAACACAAAACGAGCCAAAGGCAGACCCGCTTGGGTTCATCAAGTCTTCGGCTTGGGAGAAAGTTGCGCCCGAGTCCGGACGTGGCTCCATGAGACTCCTGACCGAAAAAAGACACCTCTGGCTGTACTCTGCAGACAGACGTTCGTGTGGAGCTCAAGAGGAAAGTGGAGATAGCCACATGATGTGGTTTGAACGGTACTTGTCGATGTTGCCAACTTCTTTTCGGAAGCAAAAGTGACAAATGCAGAGTTGGATAAACAATGTCCCTGTGTTCGCACATAAGTGAGAACGAGAACCGACTTTTTCAACATTTTTCCTTAAACTTTTCCTACGAAGGACGGGGAAAAAGAGCCGTTAAGTCATGATGTCCACTTACCGTCCTCTGGAGATCTTACGTTGATCCAAAGAAGAGACTAGAGAGGGGGCAAGAGGGAACGTAAACACTGGAACCCACCTTAGGGCGCATGGACAAGTGGCCGGAGGAGAGCGCGCGCTCCATGGACTGCTACGCGGCCATCGTGCAGCCACGCAGGAACGCACCTGCGCGTCCTCACAGACACGGCGTAGCATGGACGCTCGGCCACGCGTGTAGTTCAGCAGTTATTCGATCAGTCATATTCTAACTCTACTATATTGCCTGACCATTATGTAGCACTCTATTTCTCCAGCTCTGATTCAGGATAAGCGGAATCGCTCGTTTCCAAATTTCTGGCTATTTTCATTAAGTTCTGGCGAAGGCACCAGGTAATGACCGGGTTCCAGACTAAGCTGCGAGATGACTAAAGAATCTAATGTCATATATCAGCTCATGGGCTCTAAGCATATTTCATTTTGATGAAGTAGAAGCGTGCCCCTCAGGGGACGTGGGGACGCCCCCTCCCCCTCTGGAGTGGGTTAGGGAATCCACCACCAGCCCTCATTTTCACATTTCATCATTAGGGGGTCATTTTGGGCACTTTTGTCCTGCTTTTGTCATTTTTCAAGTCGAGTTAACATGTCATGTGTGTTTTATGACACAGCTGAAAAATGCTCTCAAAAGTGAACCTATGATGGCTCCAAAGAGTGCGCAAATGAAATTGACTTTATAAAATTTGATCTTCCTAACGAACTGGGATATCAGATCGTTACTTTAAAAAAAGTATTTTCTGAATTTTAAAGAGAGAGGTGTAGCATGTAAATAACAGCTTTAAAATTGGCATAAAGTGGGAATAGCTCAGTTTGAAAATACACAGGGTGGGCAGAAGAATTCGGCTGCTATTAAAGTCGATTTTCTCCAATTTTTCCACTAACCTGGCAATGCTGAAAATCAGTGCCATGAATGACGTCATCATGATAAACAAAAAACCATTTTCGTTGATATCTTGAAGAATGGCCTCTGAACAAGCAAAAGAAGATGCCACTGTCCAACTCTACCATGTGGGTCACTCCGGCGCATCCATCAAAAACATCCTCAGGTACCCAAAGCCCACACAGTCAATGATGTTATCGAGTGCCACATTGCTACAGACTGGCCAGCCTACAAGGCCCACAGGCAAGGACTGACAAAATTTGAATACCCAGATTCTTGGCTGGCCTGAAAAGGAGTAGCAATGCAACAGGCAGCACGCACCAAAATGACTTGGCCAAGGCAAGGAATGTCAACTGCAGGATGATGGGCGGGACCATCAATGCCAACTTCAAGTACAAGAACCTTAAGTTGAGGGTCAGGCATCCGCTTACAGACCCCGTGAAGACCCAGGGAGTTGTCCACTGCAAGAAAATCATCTAACTCTCTTACGTCGACCGCCACTGGTCGAAACCTGTACTTCTTCTCAGATGAGAAGATCTTGAACGCCTGCGACTACTACTTGTAGGGGAAGTTGGAGGGTGAGGTCTGCCAGACACCTGCAAGATAATGCGATGACATCGAAGGCAGCCATCTCACATGAGATGGCCAACCTCGACCCTGCGGAAGTCAAAGGCTGAGCGTGCCTATTGACAGTGTGTCCAGTCCGTCACCAAGGCCAATGGCACCATATTGAAAAAAATTAATCCATATACTCATGCCAATAAAAATTACATTGATATCATTACCCATAATTGAATACTCAGGTAACTTAGCATGACCAGATTGATCTGCTCACCCATGTAAACTTGTGGAACCTGAACGTGGCTATTTTAGTACGAATGCATTATTCAATACATGCGATACATAATCCCAGGGTCTGCATTTTTCCTCAATCTCCTGACTGCCTCCTCCCACTTCCTTCTCCGGGTGCATCATTTGGACGAATTAATTCCAGTCATGTTCGATTTCGTCATTTTTTTAAACAGTGCGTCACAGTAGCTTTATTGTTGTTGATGAAGAATGGTCGGTACTAAGTCCAAGTCCAAGAGCTTTATTCCCTGGGTGGTGACTTGCATGTCGTTGACCTGTGCAAAATGTTGAGCGAAGAAACAAGTCTTAGCCGTGGCCGCACAGATATACTTTGCTATAGATTAGTGATGGAACAAATCCGAGAAACTGGATTCTTCGAGTCCAGGGAAGGAGGTTGGATTCGGATTCACGAATCCGAATCCTGGATTTGGATTCACTAGCTTCATTCTACGATGGCATCAGCGGCAGATGCACATCAATTTACACAGGAAGCCTTGTGCTAAGAGCAATCACAGTCCGATTGCTCTGACCTCCCCCAGAATTCACTAAAATATTCTCTCGAATCCAGATTCGGAAGCGTTCCACCACTATTGTAGACAGGAGGAAAAGATATGGTCAACTCATTTGTAAACGTCCATGCCGTATATATCTCATAGGCATATACGTACAGGCCATACGTATGCATCTCCAGTGTTTCAGACATGCACGCGAGCTTGGTCTAGGGAGATCCCTGAGGGAAATAAGGAAGGAGAGAATTATTATGTCGGTCTTGTCTGTCCCCTCCCTCCTTCAGGCAGTTCCTGCCCTGAAGGATTTTTATAAACTTTTTTGCTCACACCCAGTCTTGGAAGATTTAGTTGCAGACTACACTACGTTATGCTTCCCACCGGAGTCGCTCATGTTTTCCACCCCGTCTCGAGCGATTTGCCTACATCAACCCCGCCTTGAGGTCCTTGGCTGAGCGGTCATGACTTGCATGAGATTCTTACTGCACGAGGTCGTGGTGTCTCACAGCTTGGCCACCTTAAGTGCAGTACCAAAGGGGGAGTAAAAATTGTAAGGGTTAGAGTGATAACAGCGTGTCAACAGTTTGTGTGCGTCCTTCTCTCTCCTTGTCCTTATGTCATCTGAGTGGCAGAGTTGTTCCGACGGTCGGGGAAAAACGGCACTTTTAAATATAGTGGGTGCCCCAAATGAATCCCTTCTGAGATCGTTCTTGATCCAACTGGGTCATGTTCCACATTTTTTGCTGAAGATCCAGCAACATTAACGCCATCAACAGAGTCAAAACCGGCTGTAGAAGTAGAACTGTCTTGGAACAGTCAATGTTCTTTTAATATGTAATTTACCGTGTTATGTTTCATGTGATTTGGCAAAAGCTTTGGTGCAGTCTTCTCTGCACTAGAACTTTAACAGAGCACTCTAAATTAAAAAGGAGCTGCAATCACACAAGGAAGGAAAACAAAATATCTGGAGAGAGAAGCAGATTTTTTGCCGGCTAGGGCAGATCAGCTGATGTAGAAGGTCAGCTGTTGCCACTCCGCCTGTCAATGGACTTAGCCACAGACTTAGTAGTTACACCCAGACCTCCAGCCTGGCAGAGCCCCTTATTGGATCCCTGTTACTGTAGGATATTCCACCGTCAATAACGGAGGACTGCTCATCTCCACCACAGACTACTTGCATGCATCCCTATTGCTCACCCCTCCTTCTCCTCCCTCCCCTCAAGCTGTCATTCTGCCG
>JAAUXU010023787.1_pt1 | contig 45944 bp, 54 predicted proteins | sample 7278151 | NCBI WGS metagenome assembly JAAUXU01 (sample SAMN14350113, study PRJNA611818) | marine sediment metagenome | isolation source: surface marine sediment (1.8m) | place: French Polynesia: Moorea | collected 2018-08
AGCACAAAAAACTAAAAGTCAAGAAATTTGATAGGTCTAGGGCAAATAATAACGATGCTGTTACCCATAACCCATTTTCGTGCAAAATTTACACAGACCTTGAGCCCAATAGGGTTAAGAGGGAGGCATGCTATACAGGCTTGAAATTTGACTTTTTGAGGAAATTGGTGAAATCGGCTGAGGGGGGTCACGCCCCCTACCCCCCGTTTCCGGGGAGGTCACGCCCCCTCGCCAAACGAGGCACGCAGAAAACCGCACCAAACGCAGACACTGCTCATTACATTTGGAAAAACATACTAGTAATACAAAATTAGTGCTTGGCATAAAACGCACTTACGGTGCAAGTTTACCAAAAACAAAAGTGCTCAAGTCTGTAGCAAAAATTTGACGAGATTCAACTCAGGTTTTCACAAAGTTTGACGAGATTTTGAGCAGGAGCCTTTAAGCCTCACTTCCTTCTCAAGTCGCCCAAACTTTGGCAAAGGTGCTTCCAAACCGATATCCCAACTGAGGTGTGTACTGATTGCAAAAATATAAATATTGGCAGTACAAGTACATTTTCCAAATTGTGCTTGCACATTCACGATTCCTTCATTACATTTGTGTACTTGCTGTACCCAAAAACCCCGGCTATAGCACCCATGACCTTCATGCTCGCTCAGCCGTCCTCTGTCAGTGAAAACATTTTGGGCGAGGCTTTACAACTTGTGGGCGCTTCTACAGTGAAACCCAGGTATAGTGACATCCGGATATAATGACATCCCGCCTATAGTGACAAATTACTAAAGAACCATTTTTTTATTTCATAGGATTGCCACCCGGGTATAGTGACAGACCAAAACTGTGCCACTATATCCGGGTTTCACTGTTCTATAAAGTGCCAGCTTTCACTTTCCAAAAACACCTCCGGCAAACTGTAACAAGCTTTTTCCCCAAAAAAAGTTTTGGATATATCACGCGAGGGTGTGTATGGGCGTGGGCGCCCCTCCCTCTCCTCCTTACGAGGCGGATCCCATTTTCTGGGACTTGATTTTGTCTTCTCTCCTCTCGTCATCTACTCCACCAGACAAAAAGATGAAGGAAGCTGTCATTACGGGAGGCTTGAACTCGTGGCTGAGACGTCACCCAGATCCTTGTATGGTGGAGTCTCTGACTGACGGGGCAACGTGCACAGATAGCTTTTAGCTGTCTATCCTTTTAGCCTCATCCTTCCTCGTATGGAAGGCGTCACATCTGTTGGAGTCGAGGCCTTTCTGGGTAGGCCCATCCATTCCCAAACTCTCTCTGACAACTCGCAGCCCAAGAGACCGCCAATGAATGGTGACAAGAAAATGCTACTGATCCTGAAGGAAATCTTTCTCTGGAAGAAAGGATTTGTCAAGTTCTCGGCGGTAAAAATTCATGGTCACCTTGGCGCACTCCCAGGGCTTCTCATGCCCCCACACGGAAACCTCGGCCAAGTTATGTCTAACAGTCAGTCGCGTGCGCGTGCACGGAGTGCGAGATAACTACTCCTGAGGACACGTATACACGGGCCGATTCCCTCTCTCCCCCATCCACCTCGTGCACGTGTAACGCACGGCACAGTAGAGAGTGCACGTCATGTGCGATAAGGACTCTCCGCGAGCCCGGCCTTCAGAGTGACATGTGCTCGGGCCACGTGAAGCCAGCTTCAAGCCGCCGCCGCCGCCGCCGCCGCTGCTGCCGCGTACCTCGGCGTCACGTACGTGGCAGGCGCGTGCATGCATTTCGCTCCGAGGATTCTTCTTCTGCTGTTCTGCTCCCCTGTCTCTTGAGGCCGCTTCGACCTTATCGCCGAGTCTGAGGCCGCTGCGGCTTTAAAATGTATGAGTCGTCTGTTGTGATAAAAGATGCATTTTATTTTTCTCTCGCCCTGATAACTTTTGCGGTCGTGGCCTCTGAGAGGAGCCCTCGACTTGGTATCGCGGTCTCATGCAGACGTCAAATCCAGGCCCAAGTGTTGGGTGTTTTGTTATTGTCCTTGTCCAAGTAGCAAAAGACACCGTTGAATAGGGCGTCCAACCCGGTCTCCATTTTAGTCTGCAGAGCTGTGTCCAGACAGGAGGAGGGAAAAAATGCTGAAAAATGATACTGCAGCCGTCCCATTGCAGCACCCGGAAGGAGAAGAGCTGAAAAGCGTCTTTGAGGGTTACTTTTCCGGAGGGTTTTCTTCGCCCCTGGTACTCGCTAGGCCTCTTTTCAACGTCGTTAGACGTTAAGTGCCAGTTATAGTGCTACGGAGCCTATTACTGTACGTACGTTGCATTTGTCTCGCTCCATAAACTCCATGGATTAATAAAATCATCATTCTCCAATGCAAACGCGCCTTAAGCTGACGATGTCATGGACTTATGGTCAATACGTGTGAGTGAGAGTATTTTTTCATTGTCTCCAAGTGGAGGCATTTGTGATGAGGCCTGTAGTAGGCCTAGTGAAGCACATGCATGTGTGCACTGGACACAGAGAGAGGGTTAGAGCAAAAGAAAGGGAAAGGGTTGGAGACAACCAGAGTAAAGCAGAGACAATTTTGCCTGTCCAATTCTGCAGCAGAAACTTCTCCGTCCAGGGGAGGGAGCAAGAAAGATCTGAGAGATGAAATAGCTGACGCAGAAATAAAAGAAGTATTGTACGTACCATGTTGTACGTCCGCGCGGCTTCGTCCGTGAATAAGTTTAAGTACACACTCGTTTATGCATACGTACGAACACTGTTGGAAGGGAAAGAAAGAAATGCGGACGCAGCAGCGCTTTTTGGCGCCTGCGCCGCACATACGCCGGAGGCACGCAGAAAAAGAAATATTTGCGCGCCGTTTACGCCATTGCTTCCGCCCTGTTGGAGAGCAGAAGAGGGATTTGTTTTGCGGCTGCTGCCAAGACCGCGATGATCCTCGGCCAGACCAACTCGGACGGTTCCACCGTTGGGCACCGCAGAGCCGGCGGTGGACGGACGCGTTGCGCCAGGCTTCATGATCGTGACGTTGTCTCAGTCGCTTACGTCTGGCTGAGTTCGGTGCCCGTGCTCTATCCGAGGATTCGGAAAAAGAAAAATTATGGCTTCAGCTATTGAATCCCCACACATTTTCACTAAGCTCCTTAATCTGCCCTGACTGCCAAGGTTGTACGTAACAACAACCCTTCTCTCCTTTCAAGGTCACCGAGAGGCAGGCCTTCGGCCGAGGAAAATACATTTCCGTGGAGACCGGTGCCACCGTCTGCACCGTTGCAATCGACTGGAAAGGCCGGTCTGCGCGTCGGACGGCGTCACGTTCACAAACGAGTGTCTCCTGTGGAAGAAGGTCTGTCAGTTGAGTAGTGAAGGCTTCAGGGAGATCGAACTCGTTCACCGAGGACACTGTGGAGAGGCGGAGGCGACAGGTATGTGACGGGGGTGATCATTGCAGTAGTTCAATGCAGTAAATGCGCCTGTCATTTGTTAAGAAACTCCCAGCCAACTGCCGCAGGGTTCGTCGCCATCGTGTCAGCGCACCTTTCCGTGCAGTGATGAGAGCGACAGCTTTTCCCTCGGCGGCGAGGACGAGCGATGGCAGGTCCTTGTCTGCGGCTCCGACGGGAATACCTACGCCAGCGCTTGTCACCTCCAGCGGCGAAGTTGCGAACAACAGCAAGATCAAGGAGGACTCCTACTACACCTTTTGACGGGGACCGGACGTCCTCAGGCACTAGCGGCAGTACACGAGGGAAGATGTGAGGACGAAGAAGATGCTGATGGCAACCCCAGAGATAGCACTGCCAGGACCGTTGATGTCGGGGAAGAGCGAGGTGCGTACTAACGGTTCTTGCATCATGTTTGCATCGCAGCGAGGCTCAGGTTTGAAATACGGTGTTGTTGTGCCCAAGCTCTCTTGTGGAGCTGAAAACCGATTAAGCCAGAACAAATATGAGCTCTCCGGAATTAAGATGTTTTGTCAGGAAAATAAAGGCCAGAGGCGAGAGGTCGCAGGTAGCGAGCCTCAGTTGGTTGCATGTGCTTTCTTCTCAGAATGCGGATTTCATTCGAGGATGGCTCTTTTCTGAGATTTCACAGTTGCAGGTTCCATTGCTCACGCTTGGGTAAGTTTTAGTGCTACCACTAGCAATATCACTTAATCCGGGTGACCACTTGATCCGCCCAAGCTCGCGCAACCTCCCATGACTGTTAACTGCTACCATGCTGTACTTAGGGGCAAAGAGTCTTAAAATCAAAGTTTTATTTCATTTTCGCTAAAGCTCACTTTGAAAAATTCCTTGCTTACCCTGTTTCAGTTCTCCCTGCGTTTTTGTTACTAACATTATCTTTTAAAACTTTTTTAAAAGTAGCCACTTGAAAAGTGGTCGAATGTACCGGTACCTTTTCGTCAAAGCCGAAAAGACGCATACTGCGTACCGTATGAACATAAGTAGGTACTTCATGACAATATCTTCATACGTTCTGTGTTCTTTTTTAGCTTGCCCTGAAGCGTGTCCCGCCCGCTTTGCTCCAGTTTGCGGCACTGACGGCATCACCCATAGCAATCTGTGTCAGATGAAAGCCAAGGAGTGCAGCACCGGCCAGAAGATCTCCATTCACCGGGTGGGTCCTTGCAAAGTCTGGGATTTCTCCGAATGCCTGGAAAGCTGCCCAAGTGAAGGCCAGCCTGTCTGTGGCACCGACGGCGCCACGTACAACAACCAGTGCCTCCTGTCAAAAAGAGCTTGCGAGAACCTTGACGATGACGTTGATTTAGACATCAAACACCTTGGGCCGTGCGACCATCCAGATCCGAGGCTCAAGGAAGGCTGTCCCAACCTGTGCTCTGTGATTCTTAGACCCGTGTGTGGCACTGACGGCCTCACCTACAACAACGAATGTCAGCTTCTGGCCAAGGCCTGCTGGTCCAAGGACAAGCTCAGCATCAAAATGCACTCAGCGTGTCAAAGTCTCGGTCTTCCCTCCACCGAGGCAATACTGGCGGAGGACGAGAATGGCTGTCTGGATGAGTGTCCCTACGTCCTCGCTCCCGTCTGCGGCACCGACAACGTCACCTACGTGAACGAGTGCCAGCTCACGCGTCGTGCTTGCAAGCGGGGACAGGACATCGAGGTCGTGAACCCTGGCACTTGTGCTCATCCTTTGCCGCACAGAAGCAGATCTATCGCTGATGAATGCTGGGGAAATTGCACGTTTGACGACGGGCCCCTATGTGGCACAGACGGGATCACCTACGAGAGCAGCTGCCACCTGCTGAGGAGATCTTGTGACACCAACGACAGCTTCCTCGCCAAATTGCACATTGGTGCTTGTGGACCTGACGACGAGGAAGGTCATATGGATCCAACTGACGGCACTAGTGACGGAGAAAACAGTACCGCCGAAGCATGTGCTGTAGTCTGTCCCAAAGAAAAGAAAATAGTATGTGGCAGCGACGGCACAAGTTATGACAACGACTGCGTCCTGGATGTCAAGATCTGTCGTACTTCTGACGAATCTCTGAAAAAAGTTCATGATGGTCCTTGCTCAAGTGACTCCAACGCGAAAAATGATGAAGCTGCCAGCATCCTCGAGGACGAGAGAGCATCTGACAACAACTACGAAGCAACAGGCGGAGGAGGTCTCAAAGACGGTGATGCCCAAAGTGGAGTGAGTTCGGAGAGTGAACCAACCTGCACGTCCATCTGCGAGCTGCTTTATCGGCCAGTGTGTGGCACCGACGGCCAAGACTATAATAACAAATGCCTCCTTGAAGCTGCAGCTTGCGCCAACGGTTTTTCAGATCTTCGGGTGGATCATCCTGGACATTGCGTAAAGACAGAGCCTGAGATTGAAGCTCTAGAAGCTGATGACGCCGCTGACGAATGTCCGTCTTTTTGCTCGTTTGATTACCGACCCGTGTGCGGCAATGACAAGGTCACTTACCCCAACCTTTGCAATCTCCAGCTCGCTATTTGCCGTGATGGCGTCGATGTTGAGGTTGAACATCACGGCGAATGCAAGGAACCGCTAGCTCAAGCTGTCGTAGCTGACGACGGGGAGGACCTCGACGGTCAGTGTCCAAAAGCATGCGAGTTTATTTACAGACCTGTGTGTGGTTCTGACGGACTGACTTATCCCAACGAGTGTCGGTTGATTCTGGCAAGGTGTAAGGATGGGATTGATGTCGATCTCCAACATGACGGCAGCTGTAGAATGAAGCCAACGGCTGCTGCACTTGCGGAGGATGCTGTCATCACTGAAAGTGCTTTCGAGTGCCCTTCAATCTGCACCTTGGAGTATAGGCCAGTGTGCGGGTCCAATGGCGTCACGTACGCAAACGCTTGTCTGCTTGAGAAGGCTTCGTGCGAGAACGACGAGAACATCGCGGTAGCGTCCAAGGGGCCCTGTTCTAGTCCTTTGCCCAAGTCAAGAGACTGTGAGGAATCGTGTGTCGCGGAATATGATCCTGTCTGTGGAGAAGATGGCGTCACTTACCCAACTGCCTGCGATCTCGAGGCCAAGGCCTGCAGGGACAGTTCAGTCTTAGCTGTGGCTCATCCCGGTCCCTGCTTGCACTCCTCAAGCTGTCCGGTGGTGTGCCCGGCAATACTGAGACCAGTGTGTGGAAGCGATGGCAACACTTACCCGACCCTTTGCAATCTCAAGGCCAAAGCTTGCAGATCGAAGGAGCCCTTAGAAGTCATTCACGTAGGAGAGTGCACGGAGCTCCCAAGTCGTCAGCACTTGACCGGAACGTACTGTCCGGGCTCGTGTACAGCACTGTATAACCCAGTGTGCGGCTCTGACGGCGTCACATACATCAACAAGTGTCATCTCTTTCTGAAGTCTTGTGACGACGCCACCGTTAACCTGACGGTCACTTCTCCCGGACGTTGCGAAGAGAAGAACGGCCAAGGCCCTGTACCAAGGCCTTGCGCTCGACTTTGCGACAATGCCTACATGCCCATCTGCGGGTCCGACGGGGTTTCCTATTACAATCTGTGCGAGCTCCAGGCTACGGCCTGTCACAATGGTCTGGATGTGACAGTGCTTCACCAAGGTCCGTGTAGACCAACGACAAAGTGTCCTGATGCAGGCTGCTCACAAATCATTGATCCTGTGTGTGGATCTGATGGCGTCACCTATCAAAACGAATGCTTCCTCCTGGCCCACAATTGCAGAGAGCACAGAGACGTATCTATAAGACATGTGGGTGAGTGTGACTCCTTCGATGCTGAACCTCATTGTGCCGAGTCTTGTCCGGATGACGAGAAGGCAGTGTGTGGATCAGACGGCAAAACTTACTTCAATGAGTGTGAGCTGAGAAAGGTACTTTGTCGCCCTGGTGAAGGCGGCGATTTGTCTGTGATCCAGGAGGGTCCTTGTGACGAAATACCAAAGCCACTCGGGTCATCCTCCCGCCCTTGTCCAGAGGCCTGCCCTCAATCCTACGAGCCCGTTTGTGGCTCAAACGGCGTCACCTATGAAAACGAATGTATTCTGCTCATGGAAGCTTGCAAGACAGCAAATCCCATCGCGGTCGCGGAACAGGGACCTTGTCACATACGCGTTCACCTTCACGCCTGTCCCAGGGTTTGTTCAACACACCTCCAGCCAGTTTGTGGCACTGACGGTAAAACATATGACAATCTGTGCAAACTAAGACATGCTGCTTGCTCACTTGGAGACCAAGACTTGAAGTTCAAACACGAAGGTCTTTGTACTCGTCCGAAAACCGACTGTGAAGAGCTATGTGATGACGTCTATGAACCAGTATGTGGTACCGACGGAAAGACTTACATTAATGCATGTAAGCTGGCGTATAAGCAGTGCAAAGAAGATATGACCCTGAAAATAGATCACCTTGGCTTGTGTTCCATGCCAGAATGTCCTGAGTTTTGTTTGTCCGTTTTTAATCCTGTGTGTGGCTCAGATGGGGTTACCTATGGAAATGATTGTACACTCAAGTCCAAGGCATGCCAAGATAATAGTGATCTCAAGATAGCGTCCAGGGGTCCTTGTCCTATAGTCCAGGACCCCTGTTTGAGCATGACGCTGTGCGAGGACGACTTAGAGGATCCAGTATGTGGTTCAGATGGCGTCACCTATCCTAGTGAATGCGAGCTCAGGACCAGAGCCTGCACCATTGGAGAACTGGACCTCTCTATTGCGCACCCCGGACAGTGTCTACCTGCAGCCATCACCGGTCGGTCGTGTCCATCGTTCTGTCCGTCCATCTATAGGCCCGTCTGCGGCACCGACGGCGTCACGTACGACAACGAGTGTAAGTTGCTGACCAAGGCGTGTGAGCTTGGAGATGAGCTGGGGGTGCGATCCTTGGGACAGTGTCAAGACAAAGAATGTCCGACCTCTTGCCCACCTACTTTCGAGCCAGTCTGCGGATCAGACGGCGTCACGTACGACAGCGAGTGTCATATCATGATCCAGTCTTGTCAATCTGAAGTTATCGTGGAGGCGAGATACAAGGGGGCGTGCCAAGAACCCTCGTGTCCGACCACCTGTCCAGCCGTGCTGAAACCAGTGTGCGGTTCAGACGGAGTCACCTACAGCAACGAGTGCCAGCTGCTCGCACATGCCTGCAGAACCAGCTCTAGGATTAGTGTGGCACCTCCGGGCTCCTGCCAGCACCAGTGTCCAAAATATTGTCCAGCCACCATGGAGCCAGTGTGCGGGACCGACGGCTTCACGTACGACAATGAGTGCTACCTCCTGGTCAAGGCATGCGAAACAGGAGAGACATTAAGAGTCCAATCAACCGGACGTTGTGTCCAGTCCTCTGATGTTTACCACATAGTTGAAGATGACGTCGCAGAGGAAGTCACCGGGGACCCACGCCAGGAATCGCCAGACACGACTTGTGGCACCTGTGCCAAGCTTCTCCAGCCGGTGTGCGGCTCTGACGGGCGCACTTACATCAACGCATGCAAGCTTCGCCAAGTCGCTTGTCTGGAGCAGAACAAGGACCTGGTCCAGGTGGACGCGTCACCCTGCAGAGTCAGGAGGCCCCTAGATTCAGAGAGTAAGAGTACTCTTTGTTGTTCTTTTGCATTCGTTTCAGCAAAGTCTGCATATTGTACGTATGAGAGAAGACTCATTTTAAGCTTTTTAACTCAAAATTTGCACTACATAAATGCATGTGCTCACCTACCAAAGTCTGAGTCGTAAGTGCAGGCTTAGCGAACCCAAACGTTCATTCGTTGCACCGGTTGTTGTTGAACCTGACGGAGACATCTCCCTTGGGCGGATGATCCCCTCCTAAGGGCTGCTTTCACACCACGTTTTACCTAAACAAGAACCGTCTCGATTCTTTTAAAGGGAGCATTGTTTTCGACAGGGGGGAGGGTCTTCATGGTTCAAGCTATAGGCAAGTTTTATCCAAATTGTTCCAACCTGTGACAAAAGCAGATGCTTTCCATTGAGACACAGCTGAGATCCAGGAAGATACAGAGTGAAGCAACTGTTTGCTCGCTGCAATTGTGCTTTTGTTTTCTTCCAATCGCATCTAAGACGTCCGAAATCGCGACGAATTGTCATTTCATCCATTCCCAGCGAGATACAAAACGCCATTGACTTTTACGACACTACAGACGTTGCACCTCTGGCCTTGGCAACTTTCACTTTCAGAAAGACGCTTCAGCACAACAAAACTTTCTACTTTATGGGGCAGACGAAACTTTGTTGAATTTTTATGGTGCTGCATACAGCATCTAAGACATCCGCGCCATGTGATTCTCTTTTCATCCACGCACATGGAAAGTAATTTTCTGTAGGGGGAGCCACAGACGAGTGTCAGGCAAGTCAAAAGGCTTGAAGTCGTCTTCCATAAAGGGTGTAACAGCAAAAATGCGACTGAGTCTCTCAATCTCTGGCCACACCTTGGTGATGGAGTCTCCTAAAGTCGGCCAGAGAATCAAATTGTTCCAGTCATTTTCTGCCTTGAACGCTTTGACTCTCGGGCCGAGTTTAAGAGACTCCATCACCAAGGTGTGGTCAGAGATTGAGAGACTCAGTCACATTTTTGCTGTTACACCCTTTATTACCGTGCTCCTCCCGGTGTTCCTCCGACACCTCGTTTACCCCCTCCCTCCAACAACTCCCCCCATAACAAGAGCAGTACACACTGCACCTTTTCTCCTTGCCCTATGTCACCTCCTCCTCCTGCCAGACTCGGACATGTGACTCCTTTCTCGTAAGTCATGATATGCGATGTAAAAACCAGCATCTAGAGCACTTTTGCTCATCCTTTCATTCAATGCGGACATTAGTAAAAACTGCGTGTCCATTCGTTGTCTCGCTCCAGGGTGCCCTTCGTGCACGAAGGACCTGAAGCCGGTGTGCGGCAGCGACGGCAAGACTTACAGCAACTCGTGCACGTTGAAGAAGAACGCGTGTCTAAACAAAATTGATGACTTGGACGAGGTCTACGAGGGTCCCTGCAGGCCGCTGCCGCCTCCGCGAGAAACAGAGGACGACGCTGACGACGACGAGACAGACCGGGAACGTAAGCTAAAAGTGCAGCACATGAATGCATGTACATGCTGTAGATACACACGTATCTTACGGGCATTCCCGTAAGGATGCATTGAATGCAAGTACACATAGACACCCCTCCGTGAGTCGTCATCACTACTGACTCTTAACAGATCGATAGCATATTCCTTGATCAATATTGGATCAAGAAGGCAAAGTAAGTTAAAATTTGGGGTATGGACTCGCCAGTCGCCGTTAGTGCGGGTCCTGTGTTCTAGTGATATGTTAGGTCAGCTTTCCTTGGGGCTCTAATCGGGTTGTCCGGGTCATGCCGTCAAAGATTGCTACTGAAAGCTTTTCAAGCATTGAAAAATTGGCCACCTACTGTAGCTTCACTAGAAGAAAAAGAGAGGAGCTTAGGTACAGGAGGATTCTTTGTGCCAAGACTCAGGACAAGATGGAATGAGATTTTGGGCTTTCAATGCTTTGTTTCTACTTCTCCTTTCCTGAGCAACAGAAGAGGAAAGTACAGTAAAAAGTTAAAATTAATCCTCCTTTATAATTCCGTCGCTTATTTCTTTTCCTAAAACGTTAATCGACAATTTTCTCATGATGTAAAGCACTTTTTTCTGGTCATGATGCCTCCCATCCCCGCAGAAAAGGAGTGCAACGACCAGTGCTTAGACAACGACGACGACCCCGTGCTTCTCTGCGCCTCAGATGGTCGCGTCTACCTCAGCCAGTGTGAACTGGAGAGGGCCCGATGCCTCACGGGAGCGACCCAAATTAAGGCCGAAGAGTGCAGCGAGGACATATGGAGGATGATGGAAGAGAACGGAAAAGAGACATAGAGGATTTCTAAAAGGAACATGCAAAAATTGTCTGCGAATGACTTTACAACTTATTGAAGCATTCCGATATTATAAACATTTGGTACCTGCATGCGAGTACAATACAATCGTGAGAGAATCTTAACATGTTCTTGGAGGAAAAAAAATCTTCTTTTTAGTCTCCATCCTGTTCTTCAGTCATCCTGATGACAGTCAACCGCCTACCTTCCACTACACACCCAATCTCAAAACACTCATATCTCACGATGACTCTCTACCTACATCCACTACGCACCCCATCATGCCTCCCTTGGCACCAAGCCCACAGCCCACGATGCCAAACTACCAGTCGAACACACCAATCACACTGGACATTGTATAGCTCTCCCAACGAACCCTCGGAAAGGATGAGCCACTGATCAGGGATCATGAACTGCTCACCCAACAATGTACGATTACCAGAGATGAACATGGTCAGCATAACAATGAAATCAACATTGGTAGTCCAGCCTCCTCCACGAGGTGTTTCTCTTCTGAAGGCCAAGGTTGATCTCGTGAAGAAGTTCTGCAATTCGATGGAAAGGTGAGTCACAAAAAAGCATTCGACGCATGACTGAAGTTGCCTTAGTCGGCAAACTCTTTCCAATTGGCAGATACCACGTACTTGGCGTATATGGGGAAGTATTTGCACTTGACGTTGAAGACTGACCGATGCTTGCCTTTGGCACGCACTGCTTCCTCCGCGAACCTCGTCTTCGTGGCCTTGTGCAACTCATTCTGACGTCTCTGCCATCAAGTGCGATGTCGTCGTAACTTATAGACATGGGCTGGTTCAGGCGGACTTTGCCCTCGTATTGTGCTGCTTTGGTGTGTGCTTTGACGGGACCTTTTTGAAAAAAGTCTGTATAGACAGTGAGTTGAGGAAAGCTTCCAAATGTAGGCAGTTAAGGTGTAGACACTAAGTAAGAATTAGCTGTACTTGAGTACCGACACTTTTCAAGTATCGAGTATCATATCGCCAAAAAAGTATCGGCGATACTCACTGAACGATGATTTTTTCCTTTCCACTTTCTAAAAAATTCCAGTCCAAAGTATATCACTACTTCACAAGGTACTTGTGACCCAACATCAAGTGCAAGTTTAAGTAACGAACCACTCCTCCTCTGCCTGAGCAGATCGTGGCTCAGTTCAATGACGTCGATTCCTCACGGTCCCCTCAGAAGGGAGGGATTTGTGAAAGAAAGTTATTCATTTTTAAACATATCTAACATGCCAATAACATAACTGTAGCAAGCTTTAGTCATCCCTCTGCCAATGCCTACGAGCCTTCTGAGCGAGACCTCCGACCCGGTGAGGTAATTCGGCAATTCGAACATCGAGTTAAAAAGCTTGAGGGAGCTTCATCGCGACTGGAGCTCTCACACTATTACTACATGGGAAGAGTTCAAGTATTAAAGTCCGTTAAAGCAATTGTCAGTCTAATTATTATTGTAAATTAACTCTGTTCAATTATCTCCAAAACGTCTCCTGCCGCCTGCTGATTTTTTCAGCATTGAAATGAAATTGAGCTCTTTATAAGCAACCTTAGTTTTGGGAACAACCTCGATTTGGGCACAGTTAGAGCGCTGACCGGACAGGTGCGAAAACCCACCATCAACTGCCTATAGGGCGATGCCCTCATGAGAGCGCCTCGGGTTTCGACTCTTTGATGTCTGTCCCCGCAGCAAAGTCCCTTGGTCAAGCTGCTTTCTAAAAAGAAAGTGTCAATACAAGACTCAGCAGAAGCGCACGAATATACATACATGCAACAAAAACTTTGCCACTCACGCAAACCATGACAACTGACCAGACATCTGCCTCTGGCTACAGAGCTGCGACTTTCTCCTGAACTTCGTAGGTGGGGACGTGACCACGACAGGTGCATACCTGTTCTAACCCTTGATCATGGCCTTAACTTCAGATAAGAACAACCTCACCAGGAGGAACAAAAATGGATCCCTGGAAAACAAGAAGGACAAAGCAGAAGAAAAGAAACATGTTCCCGACGAACATGACAGTGATCACGATGGAGGCGACAAGAAGCAAACGGCCTCCGAGGTCGACAACGAAGACGTCAGTAACAGGAGTTTGCTAGGCTTCATGCTGAAGCGACGTCATCTGGTCGCAGCTCTCCTAGCCTTGCTGGCTTCCATGGTCACGACCGAGGTGGACCCTAAAACGTGGCAACACGAGGAGACGGGCACATTTCACAGGGGGAGGGTCGAGATGTTCAACTACATCACAGACATCCAGCAGATACCGGAAGTGAGTTTCGCACGTCTTTATTTTCCGTGCTGTACTGTCCCTCGCGTGTACGTCCGTTCTGTATCTAACTATACGTTACCGTCCAGTTCTGCCCGATCTTCAGCAATATCATGGAGTTGGACCGCACTCCCCTGTCCATTGGGAAGAAGTTCAAAGCGCAGACCACTTTGCCAATAAGTAAGTTTTCCTACATGTCCTGTGACTTTTGCTGTGGCTGCATTTCCAGCACTTACCTAGATTTGCTGTCCGAGTTTGAGGTGACCGAGTTTGTCCGCTACTCACGCGTCGTGGTAGCATCAAGCTGCTACCTGAAGCCCATCATATCCGTCGAGATTACGAGGGCCGAAAATCTTAGGTCCAACGTGACCATCGCCGTATTTTACAACAGGAAGTCATTGCTCTTTCAGGTATGCTGCCATAAAACCTTTGATAATCAGAACTTCTTGGTTCGAAATCCATTTTTCTTTTAGTACACACTAGCCCCGGTGTTGAAGTTTCTCACTGCTGAGCAGATAAAACACTCCATGTTCGTGATTAAGTGGCTGCTGCCACAAAGAATGACGTGAAAGTACAGCAAGCATAGAAAAATAAAGTAACACACCACAACAGTGACTTATTGGTCATTCATTATCAGCTAACCTACAACTTTAGTAGAATAAAAACCTCCACCAGGACAGCGCAGCATTTTAACTGGACATTGGCCGTCAATCCTGCAGGTTGCAATATCACAAAGAAACACTGGCTGTGCTCCAGGGGGTAGTGCTTAGATCACTGACGTAACGGCCCCCATTCTGAAGGTGACAATATGACAATACTTGAAGCACCGCGTTCCATGAGCTTCGATGACTAGTCAGGCTATTATACATAGACATCTGGTGAAGAATTCTAAGAAATACCCATTCTAGTGCATCACCGCGTTGTTCCAGCGTAAAGTCGCTAAGTGGTTCGTGGTAGCATCACCAGTTACGCCATAAATAGGCGCAAAGTGTTTGGAACATGAAGCCAAGTCCAAGGGGCGTCAGTCACACATCACCAGCTTGTTTTGCCTTCTTCTCGTCAGGCTGACCTTTCTCACTGCCAGATGAGCTCTTCCAGAAGTCGTGAACCACCAACTTCCCATCGGAGTCCCCACTGAAAATTCGACCTGCATCTATTTGTACGCACCACACGAAGGCCCCGTAGCAGTGGCCGGTCTCAAGGACGTAGTCCGGCTGGCCGGTGTGGCCGAACGTATGCCTATGGCAGATATGAATTTCCCCGTTGACGTCTCCTATGACCACAAAGTCCGGCGAGACGTCCAGCGACGTGACATTGTCTGTGAATCGAGTCATTACTTTGCGACACTTGTCCCAGGTGTCCCTCACCCACTGAAGCCCAGGGGAAAAATCATGAAGAGTATATCTGCAAACTGCACCATTCTGCTCGCCCCAGAAGATGTCTCTGCCGTCGGCTTTGCAGCACAGGACACTTCTTCTGGAATTCAGATACACCTCACTCCCGGCCTTGGCCTTATCCAGTGAAAAGATCATCAGGTGCTGCCGTGTGGTGGTAACAGCGAAGTCTTCGGTAAAGTCGAGAAGGCGCTCAAATTCTCTCTTTCTGTAGTCATGCCTGACATCATCAGGACAGTCCTCATCAAGTGGAAGTGAGAGGTGTTCTTCTTGACTTAAGGAAGCTGCTCCTCCCCCGTGCCGATGTAGTTTACGGACACACGCATTACCATAGCAGTCCACAGTGAGGAGAGTATCGCCAACGATCTTGAGGTCGCAGATACAATGAGCAGGTTGCAGTGGTTGATACCAGTACAGTACTTCGGAAGTTAAAGGATCCAGCAAGCGGATCTTTCCCGATATCGTTCCGCTGGCCAAAATTCCGTCCGAGAAGTGAAAGCATGATCCCCCCTTGTCCAAGGACTCCGGTCCGACCACTGCCACACAGCGACAACTGTCGCTGTCCCACACCTGGATACAGTCAAAGACGCTACAAGCGAGCGTGGCAGAGGCGTGGTCGTAGACCATGTCGTAAACACCCCTGTAGTTGTAACGGCGGCGCCACTCTTCCCAAGCCACTGGGTTCTGCGATGAGAGACAGTCGAGAACCCGGACAGTCGGTAGATCCGCTGAGTCGTCTGGGGTTAGACCGTGACGGAGCAGTCGCCGGGCGCCAAAGTAAAGAGACCGGAATTTATGGGCCGGGAGTCCTTCCGGGAGGTCGAGACCGCCTCGCCGAAAGGGCGGCGTTAGAGCTGGATATTGCGCCCGAAGTGTGAGGCACTTTTGACGGTAAAAAGCCGACTGTCCAGAGAGAGCGTCTCTCCACGCCAGACAGACGGACTCGGCTGCCACGAGCGTGTCGTCGTCGAGGAGCAACAGCACGCGCTCTATAATCTCGGGTGGCAAGTCGGAGAAGTGCGACGTCCTCAAGGACGACGAGGAAGTCATTGTCAGTGTTCACCAGGATCACACAAAACGAACAGAACGTACATTCAGGATTCAGCTGTACACGCAGCTGTTTGTTTACAACCCAACAAGAAAGACTGAATTTTGCCGCCAAGTAAAACAACAAACAGTCAATTTTTTTAAAGAAACTTTTACGTTTAAGTTTTTGCTCGAAAAAGTGAGTTCATGGCGTTCAATAGACGCAAGGGGGCCGTCGATGGCGGCGACTATGAGGGTACCGGCCTCCAGTCCTTCGCGGATCTCCGCCTGAAGCAGTGCAGAGAGAACGAGGTCATCGACTCCAAGTATGGCTTCGAACGGATCTCGGATCAGGTCCGGGAAGAGACCGGATACCTCTTGAACATGCACTCGACGGAGATCCTGGACGACGACAAGCGCCTCATCGGCGCAATCGATTACTATTTCATCAAGGAGGATGGGGCCAGATTCAAAGTCGCGCTCCCATATAAGCCGTACTTTTACATTCTTATCAAAAAGGTACCATAAGGACACCACATGCGTCATAGAAGGCATGAGATGCAGATTAAAAGCGGTCTCTGTCCTTTCGACTTTTCAGGAGTGCCTCCAAGAGACTCAGGCTTTCTTGAGCAAAAAGTTCTCTGGGTTGATCATAGCCATGGAGGTTGCAGATCGCGAGGACCTGGATCTGGCCAACCACTTGGTCGGACTCAAGCAGAGGTTCGTCAGGCTCCGCTTTCACACCACCGCCGACCTCGCCAAGGTCAAGAAAGACCTACTCTCTGCCGTCAGGAGGAATAAGGAGAATATGAAATCGAGGTGAGAATTCTAAAATGACCTTTGGCTGTGAGTTTCATTCTTTCTCATCTTGCAGAACCGCTTACTCCGAGATGCTTGCCGGGGTCATGACAGACTCGAGCAATCCTGAATCATCGTCCTCTACGAAGTCGAATCCTCTAGAAAATTTGTTGGATATCCGTGAGCACGATGTCCCATTTCACGTCAGGGTGTCCATAGACAAGGCTATCTTTGTTGGCTCTTGGTACCAGGTATTGTAGTCACAGTCATATCTGATGTCAACGGGCCACATAAATCTTCCCTCCAGGTAACTTGTCGAGGATCCTCGGAAGAGCCGTTGATCAAGAAGCGCGATGACTTGATCGAGCGTCCCGACTGCATCGTCCTCGCCTTCGACATTGAGACCACAAAGTTGCCTCTAAAGTTTCCTGACTCCAGCATCGACCAGATCATGATGATCTCGTACATGATCGACGGCCAAGGCTATCTAATAACAAATCGCTCCGTGATTTCTCAGGACGTTGATGACTTTGAATACACGCCCAAACCAGAGTTCGAGGGCTCGTTCACAGTATTTAACGAGTGCGACGAGCAGGCGCTACTTCAGCGATTCTTTGATCACATTCTCGACGTCAGGCCACACATTTTCGTCACATACAACGGCGACTTCTTCGATTGGCCTTTCGTGGAAGCTAGAGCAGCCGCTCATGGTAAGCAGAGCAGCCCATTGGCGAGTCCAAGAGGCTTAGCGTTGATTATAAGTAATTACTTATAACTTACGTTTTACCTGCAGGTCTTGACATGGCTCGCGAGATCGGATTCACTAGGAATAGAGAAGGCGTTTACTGCTCCCGGCCGGCAGCTCACATGGACGCTTTTTGCTGGGTTAAGAGGGATTCCTACCTGCCGGTCGGAGCGCAGAACCTTAAGGCAGCGGCCAAGGCAAAGCTCAGGTTCACAGAGAGAGATGACTTAGTAGTCCTTGTACGTACGCAAGCAAATCTTGCATCATTCTTTCGGATATAGGTACGATCCTGTGGAGTTAGACCCAGAAGACATGTGTCGCATGGCTACTGAGCAGCCACAGGATTTGGCCAACTACTCGGTGTCCGACGCCGTCGCCACTTACTATCTTTACATGAAGTACGTTCACCCCTTCTGCTACGCCCTTTGCACCATCATTCCCATGGAGCCGGACGAAGTGAGCCCTTCCTTTACACATAATTGCCAGCTTTTTTTAAGTTTTTTTGTGACTTAGGTGCTTCGCAAAGGTTCGGGGACTTTGTGCGAGTCTCTGCTCTGCGTGGAGGCGTTTAACGCCAACATCATCTTCCCCAACAAGCACGAGACAATCCTGAACAAAACAACGGAGAACGGCCAGGTTTGAGCTTTATAGATACCTCTGAAAAGTAAATTACTAATATCCCTGTACAGGTTCTAGATTCAGAGACTTATGTGGGCGGCCACGTCGAAGCTATAGAGTCGGGGGTGTTCAGGGCGGATATTCCTTGCAGGTAAGGCTCATCACGTATGCGTAGCTCAATGATGATGACTATTGTTTTGTATTCTTTCAGGTTTCGCTTGGTTCCCCAGGCTTTCCAGCGACTGCACGACGACGTCGAGCGCTGTATGACGAGGGCCATCGAGATCGAAGAGAAGATTCCGTTGCAGGATGTCACGAACTTCGAGGAGGTGAGGATACGTCAGACAAATTGGCCGATAAGTGTTACGTCGCAACCGTCTTCATTCTTAGGTCTGCAATGATATCCGCGAGAAGTTGTGTGACCTGAGAGACACCCCCGCCAGACTGGAGAACCCGATCATCTATCACTTGGACGTGGGAGCGATGTACCCAAATATTATCCTTACCAACAGACTGCAACCATCAGCCATAGTAAAGTTTCTTAGGGCACAGAAATCGATCCAGATCAGCAGGGTCTCAAAATGCTTACAGGTGGACGAAGCCGACTGTGCCGCGTGCGATTTCAACAAGCCCGGGGCCGACTGCCAGCGCCGGATGCCCTGGATGTGGCGTGGCGAGATCATGCCTGCCTCCAGGTCTGAGTTCCAGAGAATCCAGCAGCAGCTCGAGACAGAAAGGTTTCCACCAATCAATCCTGGTAAGGCGTCCGTAGTTTTAGGGAGCTTTCTGTGTTTTAAAGGGTTGCACTTTGATGTACAGGGGATCCCCCACGTGCCTTTCACCAACTCTCCCATGAGGAGCGCGCCGCCTTTGAGAAGAAACGACTTCAGGAGTACTGCAAGAAGGCCTACAAAAAGACTCACGTCACTAAGATGGAGGAAAGGTACGTAGACGTGTGAACATACTTTACCCCAGAAATTAGGCACTATTATTGTTCAGGTACACCACTGTTTGTCAGAAGGAGAACAGTTTCTACGTGGACACCGTGAGAGCCTTCAGGGACAGGAGGTACACCTACAAAGGTAAATTGGGTGTGCTGCTGTTATACTGTTATTCACATTTGTAAGACTTTTTTCCTAGGCTTGTGCAAGGTAGCGAAAAAAGAGGTTGCCGAGGCGGCCGCGAGTGGCGACGCCGCCTGGATCAAATCGGCCAAAAATAAGGAGGTCTTGTACGATTCCCTGCAACTGGCGCACAAATGCATCCTGAACTCATTCTACGGCTACGTCATGAGGAAGGGTGCAAGATGGTGAGCTGATGATGGAGTCTTGTTTTATTGATGAGCGCTTTCTCCATCACATTTTTATTATCAGGCTTGTACCGTTCTTAAATGTGTCACTCTCATATATCAATACTTGTCTCTCCTGGGCTTAAACCCACTGCTACTTTGACAGGTACTCCATGGAGATGGCCGGTATCGTGTGCTACACAGGCGCTGGCATTATCAAGTGCGCGCGTGAGCTGGTGGAGCAGGTGGGCAGACCGCTTGAGCTGGACACCGATGGAATTTGGTGTGTTCTCCCGGCTTCGTTTCCTGAGAACTACGTGGTCAAGACCAATAACCCCAAGAAGCCAAAGGTGGGTGAGGAAGTTCGGGAGTAAACGGTTCTAGATGTACGCACGCTGTGCTGTACGTCCAATGTGCACTTGTGTTCTCACAGGTTACGATTTCCTATCCTGGCGCTGTGCTCAATATCATGGTTCAGGACAATAATACCAACGACCAGTACCACGAGCTCGTCGACCCCGAAGCCCTGGAGTACGAGAAGAGGAAAGAAAATTCTATTTTCTTTGAGGTGAAATCCTTCATCGTGCTTGGCGCAATGTGATGAAATGCATTGCTGTATGTATTCGTCCTCCCACTCTGTATGTAGGTGGACGGCCCCTACCTGGCCATGATCCTGCCAGCCGCCAAGGAAGAAGGCAAGAAGCTGAAGAAGCGGTACGCCGTCTTCAACTTTGATGGGTCTTTGGCAGAATTGAAAGGTGCGTCAGTGCTACTTTTTGGGAATCTAATTTCAACATCTCGCCTTCTCAGGATTCGAAGTAAAACGCCGAGGTGAACTGCAGATCATCAAGATCTTCCAGTCCACAGTGTTTGAGGCATTCCTAAAAGGAGACTCGCTGGAATCATGTTATGAGGCCGTTGCCAAGGTGATAGAAATAGACCCGGATTTACACATACCGAGCAGATCAAACAGATTCCTTCGTACAATGCACGTAATACATTCAGGTTGCCGACTACTGGCTGGATGTGCTGTACTCGAAGGGCGCCAACATGCCAGACTCCGAGCTTTTCGAGCTTATCGCTGAGAACAAAAGCATGTCCAAAACGCTAGCCGAGTACGAGGGGCAGAAGTCGACCTCCATCAGCACCGCCAAGAGGCTCGCAGAATTCCTGGGAGATCAGGTAAGCTTCGAGACGTTACTAAATACTTAAATGCGTTCAATTTCCTAATTGTTGTCTGCTCCAGATGGTGAAGGACGCAGGACTGTCCTGTCGCTTCATCATCTCGCGGAAGCCTGATGGTGCTCCAGTTACTGAACGCGCCATCCCGTTGACCATCTTCGAGGCCGAGGATTCTGTCAAGCGTCATTACTTGCGCAAGTGGCTCAAAGACAATTCTCTGGATAGCTTCGACATCAGGAAGGTACTCGACTGGAACTACTACATCGAAAGACTCGGTGGAACTATACAGAAGATCATCACCATTCCAGCAGCGTTACAGGTGAGGAAAAGCTTTTATCAACGTCAAGTCTATATTTCTTTGAAATCCATGGGGTAGTCGAACATCTGAAAGTCGAACTTGTAGACGTCGTAGAGTTCTGCTCGCTCTTGTTGAGACAGAATCGAGATATATCTGTCAACCACTTTGGATGCGTCATCGGAAAACGGTTTCTTTACGTTGGCGCTAGATACCGTGTTAAACATGGTTACTTACGTGCTTATTAGGTACTGTTCAATGACCTTACCCCAGTTTTCCATCATAGCCAAGGTTTTGTGCAAGCATAGTCTGCTCCTCTTGGATTCTCTCATACTTTATGATCCACCGAAAATTGAATTGACAGACTTGGCACGTCTTGTAGCTTGGCCGCCACAGCTCGTCCTGACCACTTAAGTCGTCCTTGTGCTCAATAATGTGCTTGCAGGGAGAAGAAGTACACTTAAGAACGTAGAAATTTGCCTGCAAATTTGCTTGCGTTCTCACCATTACAAACTCCCAGAAGCTTGGCAACTCGACCATGTTTCCATAGTCGTCTCTGCCGACGGGAAACATTGGTTCTTTGCCTATTTTGGGGTCCTGCAAATGCTCAAATCGTTTCAGAGCTCTTTGGCGATATCTCTTTACGATGTGGATGCCTATCTCATTGTAAAACTTCTCGTCATAACGTTCTAGGTTGTCTCGGTAGATGGAAACGAGCCTGTGCATTAAATCGCTTCTATTGCATCAATTCCATCAGCCAGAATGAATGGGCGTGTGACTTACCTGGCGAAAGGATGTCTGACTATGAGAACCATGTCCATGGTCCACACCGCGGCCGCGAACTGGGACTTTGTTGACATCGGGAAGATCGAGCGTAGTTGCTCGTCCTCGTTTCGACCAATGACAATCATTTCGATCATCTCCTCAGACAGGCCCTTCGATCAAAAACACTTACGGGTATACTGATGCACATTTGTTGATGTTACGCACTGCGAAACGCATGAGGTCGTGAGTCCAGCTCGTCGTCCTGGCCCCATTTATCGGGCACCAAATCAAGTGCAGCTGGCTCATGACAAATACGCGGTAGTGGATCCGGTCCCCTTTAGTAGAAACCAGATCGGGACCCTCTTTGTGAGAAAAGCACACAGAAGCTTTCGTGGAACGCCTGCAATGTCATAGAAATGTGCGTTACGTGTGGTATAATCCTTCCATGTACATATGCTAGTTATCCTTGAGGTCCACCTTCCCTGAGCTCCATTGTTTCTTGGAACAATCTCCTCTGCCCTCTATGGTCCCATGCTCTCCATGCAAAGACGAGACCAGCCAGGACTCCGAGCTGGAGCAGGAAATAAAGTGATACCTTTCTTTTCTTCAAGAAATGCAAAAGCCCTTTCATGATCGTTTGCAGTGTCGTCCATCACAACACAGTCTGCTTCCTTATCTTACGAGTGCGATTTGTTTTAGACTCTTCTACTTATCTTCCTTCGTAGGAGAGAGCCTGGCATGAAATGAGTACAAAAGTGTTGCAACGATGCCGATTCTCTTGCAGGGCATCCCTAACCCAGTACCCCGGATCGCACACCCGGACTGGCTGCATAAGAAGATCGCGGAAAAGAATGACACACTCAAGCAGAGGAAGATTAACGAAATGTTCAAGGCTGGTCCTAAACCTACCAAAGTTGCTACTGGTGAGCTTTATCACCTCCCAGTCAACTAAGTATTGCGTTACTATACCAGAAAAAATCCTTTAGGTGAAGAAGACTTGTTCGGCGAGGAGGACTCCTCAGTTCCGACAACCGCTACTTCCGTAAAAGACATTGAGGACGTTGGGACAACCAAAGCCAAGCCTTTGGGCTTGAAGAACGTCGCTGTCGTCACGAAACGAAAGAGGAACCGAGAGGCTGATTTAGAGGAAGAGGATCTAGGAAAAAGCTGGAGACAAGTCTTGGGAAATCCGCCTCCTAAGTAAGGAATACATAATCATCATGGCAGTGCCTGTCTTATGATCTCTTCTTCATCAGGAGCAAGTTGCGTGAATGGATAGTTTTCCAAAAGAAAAAATGGGCGTTTCAGATGCGCCAGAAGCGCGGTGTTGACACCAGGAACAACGCCAGCGCTAAATTTTTGCGCCGAGACGATTCTGATTTCGACCGTCCATGCGCCGGGCAGGGCCCCGAGGGAGGCGGCTCCAGGGGAGTCATCAGAACTGGGGGGACTCTTGGAGGCTTCTTCAAGAGAGCCCAAAAGAATCTGCTGGATACTCCTTGGCAGATTATACAGATTGTGGAGACGGGACAACCAGGCAAGTACAGACCTTAGTGTTTGAAAAGAGGTGTGCTAAGTATCCTCATTATTACTTGATCACAAAAATTAGGTCTGTTTCGCTTGTGGGCTCTTGTCGGATCAGAGCTTCATCAGATCAAGTTGGTGATTCCCAGAATTTTCTTTGTGAACCAGCGCACGCCCAAGACGTCGGAGGAGGGCGCGCTGTGGCGGAAGGTCCAGAAAACGTTGCCAAGGTAAATTGACTTTTGGAAACTGTTGAGCTGTAGTCGTCAGTATTACTCAGCTTGTGCTTACACTTTTCCAGGTCTCACCCTGTGTTGAACCTATACGAGTACCGAGTCCCCGAGGAGGTTTACCGCAAGCACACCAGTGACCTAGTCACGGACCTGTCCACCCCTGACGTCGAGGGGATCTACGAAACTCAAGTGCCCTTGGAATTCCGGTACTGAATTTTTGCCCCGTTAAGCTTTTTGATCATATATTTGTACGCCTGTTACTTTCAGGGCTCTCGTTGATCTTGGCTGCCTGTGTATGGTTGATCGTCGTCGGGCAGGAGACCTCCGCTCCACGTCCATGGGTTTCGGCGCCGACTTTTCCTCTGAAACCTTCGAGCTTGACTGGCTCAGCTTCAAGACGTTGGCAAACTACCAGTACTTGCCGAAGGACAGCTTCCGGTGCATTTACTTCTACCACCACCGGGTGGGAAAGAAGGCTATGTTTGGGCTCTTTCAGCCCGGAGGGAAAGCTAACATTTTTGTTGTTGACACAGTTAGGAGCAACCAGGTGAGAGATGTTTGACTAAGTCGCTTTAATATGTATCGACCAGGGCCGTGACCTCATCTTATTGTTCTTTTTAGATGCCCAATCTTAGCACCCTGTACAGTCAAGAGCGCGCGGCCTTCATGTCCAAATCCTCTTCTCAGTCTGACGGTCACAACGACCCTATCGAGTCATTGAACTTTGAGGTCAGGATTGACACAGACCTAAGGCAGGTGTACAGAAACATCCAAAAGCTCCTCACCGCCTACAAGGAAGAAAGACGAGGGCCCAGCGTCATTGCGACGCAGTCTATCATGAATTTCCAGGTAAAAACTGACACGATCTTGTCAGTCCTTATCAGAGGACAGTTGTACACTCCATACTTTTAGAATCTACTTTCTGCGATGCCCGCTATGTCCGAATTCCCCATGATCCCCATCCATATTTCTGACGGAGAGGCACTCTACAATGTGCTGGACTGGCAGAGAGTGGGGGCGAGGTAAGACAACACAAAAGCAGGCATTGGGCAGAGAGGATAGCAGATGATTCCATTTCGTAGGTGCATGCTTCGTCACTTCTTGAAGTCAGAGTCCTACCTAGAGGCGACCATCGAGCACTGTAGATACTTTCATGTGCCGGCGGGGAATCTGCCGAAGGACAACACACTGTTTGGGGCAGATCTGTTCTACGCGAGGCACCTCAGAAAGCAGAATTTCATCCTTTGGTGCTCGCCCACTCAGAGGCCTGATCTCGGAGGTAAAGTGTGTCACGAAGAGACATTGATCGAGTCGTTTGGATAAAATCACAGAACTCTTTCTACCTCAGGCAAGGAAGCAGACGACAGCCGCCTGCTAGCTGAAACGGAAGACAAACGTTCACCCAGCGTCATTGTGAACCAGCCGGGCGCATACAGGACCGTGTGTGTTGAGGTAGGCAGTGGTGAAGGAGTAAGTTGATGTTGCTAAAAGATCCAAGTTCTTAGGTTGAACTGGATGCGTTGGCTGTGAACACCCTTCTACAGTCCTCCCAAGTCCACGAGATGGAAGGCACTGCGGGGGCCGTTGCCTTTGACGCAATGCCCCAGGCCAGTCTGGAGGAGATGTTGGGAGGACAAGGTATGAAAAGATCCATGTAGGAGAGCCTGAGAGCAACTTACCATTTTCTGCTGATCTGCCACAGGCTCAAGCCTGGCCAGCTACGACGATACTGCCTTGGTGAGCTCGGCATTCCGCGTTCTTCGAACCATGGTCAGTGCGTGGCTGAGGGATGTTTCCAAGTTCAGGAATGTCTTTGCCGACTACCAGATCATCCACTTCTATCGGTGGCTGAGGTCACCCAACGCTCTTCTGTACGACCCCGCCCTGCGGAAGAGCCTTCTCAGCCTGATGAAGAAGCTCTTTATGCAGCTCATCTCAGAGTTCAAGCGTCTGGGTTCGGAAATTGTGTACGCAGACTTCAACCGAGTGGTCGTAAACACGAAGAAGAGGTGGAATCCATGGAAAAGTATAAAATAACTGTTTAGCTTTACTTCAGTGTTTTCAGGTCCGTAATGGACGCGCTCTCCTACGTGGAATACGTGACCAACAACATCCGGAACAAGGAGCTCTTCCACTCCATTGAGATCAAATTCTCCCAGGCATGCTTATAACTTTTCACATTGGCCTTAGTTCACTTAAATATCATAAGTCACAACTTTCTTCAGGCGTGGGACATCTTGCTATGGTGCGATCCATCCAACTACGGTGGCGTCAAGTCTAAGATTCCCACTAGAGGAGAGGAAGACTCGCATAAGAATCGAGATTCCGGCGATGAGGGGGAAGAGTCTCTTGGTGCCTCTGATGACGAAGAGGACACCTCCGCTCCAGAGCTGGAGATGCATTGGAACCTGTCCAAGTATCTGCCCGAGGCGGGTGCATGTCAGAAAAACTTCCACGCCGTCATCGCTGGTATGCGTGCCTATATGAAAAATTGAAGGATCTATCTTTACACACGATTGGTATCAACCTTCAAGTGAAAAATGTTAATTGTCAGGTTACATCAGTGCTCTTTACGAATTCCTGCAAGATGAACTCGAGCGCGTAGTTCCCGGGAGCACCCCAGTGCGCAGACGCCGCAGGGCCACTCAAGACACGCCTGGAGGGGAAGCCCGGAGAAGAAGGTTGACTCAAACCAGCGAAAACGACGCACCCCCGACTGTAGATGAGTACGCCAGAGACCTGATCAAGGGGGAATTGACGCAGAGATTGTTCGCTCTCACGCAGAAGATACACAAGAAACTTCCTGAGGAGGTTAGTGTGAAGGATATTGAATGTTTGACCATTTCGCTGATGCCTTTATGACAATTCGTCTCCTTCACCAGCTGGGCCACCACAACGCGTCTGAATCCGTCTTTCCCCGCTTGCCCGGGTCGCATCTGCGTCTCACGAACCCAGCGCTTGAATTTGTCAAGTCTTTGCACCGCGTGCTCAGTCTCGACGACGCCATCGCGGAAGAGGTCAACAAACTTCGCCGCAATCTCCTCAGACTCATCGGGGTCGGAGAGTTCAGTCAGCAGGCGGACTGGAGGGAGCCATGCATCTCCTTCGTACTACCGGAGGTAAGGTGGCCATTTTCATCCAAAAGTATCACAATGCCAGACATTGGATTAGGGTATAATGCAATTTCTGACAGTGCAATTGCGTCCCCTCCAGTTTCACCGATTCCTCCGTAGGTAATCTGCAAGCAGTGCAATCACTGCCGCGACCTAGACCTGTGTAAGGACACAAACATCACGGAGCAAGAAGACGGTACGCCGGCATGGGTTTGCGCCAGCACCAACTGCGCCACTCCGTACGACACTGAGGATATTGAGCAGCAGCTGGTGGACGCAGTTCATCGGAAGACCATGGGATACGTGCTGCAGGTGAGATTAAGTGATGCTGTTGATCGGTGCTGGGTAGCACCCAATGCGATGTCTCGTCTTGGTGAGCAAAAGTGCGGTTTTCCCCGTCATTACAACACTTTTTTCTGCTCGGTTCCAGGATCTTCAGTGCAAGAAGTGTCTCGGCGTGAAAGAGCTCAACATGCCGACCAAGTGCAAGTGCGCTGGTGACTTCACTGTCACTGTATCTGTGTCAGGCGATGTCGCACACACTCTTAGGACGTTCAGAAGCATCGCGCAGCACTTCAAGATGCCGCTTCTGGCAGAGGTCGTCCAGTGGTCCATGGAGATGGGAGCCATCAAAGACGACTAAATGAGCTTCTTAGACAAATAACAGTTAGGTCATTCCTTAGTACAATAAAGCCGAGTGAGAAGAACCAGACGTATGCGTTCATAAGACTACTAGCGGACTTTTGTCACGCGCGTGTCTTCCAGTACAGCGAGATTTCCTTCGAGCTTTTGGTTCTCCACCAGGAGGACTTCCCCGTCGCAAGAGACAAGGGCTCCGTCGTTCCTCCGGGCATTTTTTTGCTTCTCGGAACCTTTGAAACCTCTCCCCACGAACAGGGGGGATGTGAGCATCCCACGAGAATTTCGTCAACTTTTCCCACTTAAAAAGCTAAGATTTCAGCCTCTCCAGCTGACTGACTTATGAGCACTGTAGTATCAAAATGGGGAGCTACAAAGTTGAATCACATACTTGATATCGAAATTCCACCGCACGATGTTCCTGTACAACAAACTTCTACCCACGGAACTAACTTACGGCAAAGACTGTACGTCTCGGGTGGCCACGATAGCGTTTCTCGTGGCTGTGGCGTCCTCCGGAGCTATGATGTCAGTAGGTTGAGCGAACCGACACCAGGTCATTCCGATCCAGAGGACACTGCAATACGTAGCGACGGTACGAACCCTTCATTCTTTCTTCGTTCGATGTCACTAACCGCAAGTGAAACGAAGTGGCCATCACTGACACTTAGAATCGACGATCAGAAGCGAAAGACATGACTGAGGTCATCTCAAAAACAGTCTGCAGAAGAGAGCGAACTTTTCAACACGATGATGACTTCCATAGCTTCAGGGGTGGGCGATCGTCCAATGCTCAGACAGCCTGCTACGTACCTTCGTCTTACCTGTAGCCGGCGACCAACACGCCAATAGAAGGGAGAAGAAGGAGCATTGACGCGACATCCCAGACAGTTGAGCTCCATAATGTCGAAGACCCCGATCATATCGCACTTTCTGTTGCTCCACTGCTTGTTAGCCGCGAGTCTTCCATACAGGGGGACTCCGCTCAAAAAGGTAGCAAAAGCTTGTTGACCCCGACTTATGTCTTTTCTCCATAATCCTCACGCTTCCACTTTTCAGGGGCAAGAGACAATAGAGGGAGCAGACGACAAAGGTGAGTACATATGAGTGTCAACTCAAGAAATCGCTAATGTCTCAGTAATAACATATAAAAGTGCATTAAGCTCTTCAGGAGAGGAGGACCTTGACACTGCCCTTCTTTGAAGACTTTCTTAGAGAAATCAAAGTCTCGACTGAAAGTTTCGTGCACTCTGATCCGCTGGGAGATTTCACCAGCTGGTGGACAACGTCGAGTCAGGAAGCAAGAAAGAGTCCTGATGAGTCTCCTCGTCCAAGAGATCAAGAAAGCGACCTAACCGTGAAGCATGTGGAAGCTGATCAACAGGAGGAGGATCTATCTGCATATGAGAAGTTCCAACCAAGCAATTTCGTGAAGAAAGGACGAGAAGCCTTAGAATCGTTTCACGAGTGGATACAGGGGCTGGGTGAAGGCCTCGCAGGAGGCAGCAGTCAAAATATTGAAAATCCTGGGCCACAGCTTGGCCAGAGCATCAGACGGGCAGATGTGGCACTGACGGAGAAAAAGCCGTTCACCACGGACATCACGTCAAAGTCCCCCCTGGAGGCTCTGGCACAGATAGTAGAGGATGCAAAAAGTCAAATTTTGCTGAAATTCACACAAGCGGAACAAGAAAAAATAGATGAAGAAGACAACTGGCTGCAGAGGGTAGCGGAGAACTTCCAGCCGCTGGACTTGTCAGTGCCACAGGATATGGCCACCTCTTTAATGGAGATGGTAAAGAGCGACATCTTTCAGAATAAGACCCTGGCAGACTTGGTTCACGAGCCGCTCAGAGACTTCACCTCCGCCATGAAGGACAGCGTTGACTCAGTAAAATCGGACTTAACCGAGTTGATGAACCTTGGGTCCGACCCCGGACAACTCCAGGCTCTCATGAGGGCTCTTCCTCGACTAACTCACTACATCGTCAGAGCGCAGGCAGAATCCTTGGGAGAGGTGCTGATTGGAAAGGAATTCAGTGTGGAGGAACTGTACCAGATGCATGAGGCTCTGCAAAAGTTTGACCCGGCGCTGAGAGAGGCCTTGGCCCAGTCAGAGGCCTCGCCCTCGAGAAAGAAGTTACTGGAGCTGGCAGTAGACAGGAACTTGGGCATGCTGGCAGTGTTCCTAGAATTTATGTTGGAGGCAGACCTTAAGGGAGGAGGGCATCTGGTGGTTGAGGAGCGACATCTGCGTATGATCGAGAGAGTTGCCATTTGGCCCATGGATTTGGTAGATACATTAAAAGAAGCACCAGCAGTTGAAAATTGAAACCGTCACGGTAAAGCTTGTGTACGTAACATTCAGATCTGCATTCACTCTTATGCACTCACATGTGCATATTACATAAGTGTACGTGTATTCACAGAAGTACATTACGCCGTGCTTATGTGCATGTGTTTGACCAGACGAAGGCGTCGAGTGTACATAAAACAATAATGGTGTAAAAAAAGTCGTCCTCTTCGAACTGACTTGCTGCACGGGACCGCTTAAACTGACGTCTCCATGTGAAGGCTTGAATGTCCCGGGTGAAGGTTCAACAAGAGGTACAAGAGCGACAGGTGCAAGAGGCACAAGGGCGGCGGCAAAGAGTCGTTCGCTGCATTCTTCAGCACCGTTGGCATGTAGAAGGAATAGTAACGTTTGGTCATCGAACAACCTTCGAGAAAGGTAACTGAGAAAAGAAAACTTTTGTACATTGCTTATAGCTGAATCTCTGACGGCCATTGTAGACATAACTGGAAAGTGGTTGAGCAGTACAACTATCATGCGTGAACGTTTATAAAGCTGTTCAAACGTGTCTTTTTTAGAGACCGTAGATTACTGAGGAATTGCATACTGACACCTGTTCAGTCGTCGTTTCTGACACTGCATGGCAACCTGGCTCGATTTGGCAGTTTGATGCTTATCATGGATGGGCTGCGATGGAGTTTCCGCTGAAATTGTACCTATAGTGCTGTTTTCCCTGCATATGGACTTCCCTGTTGTCCTGAGTCAGGTTACTTACCTTGATGAACTTCGGCTAAGTACATTTAAGTCCTGTGCAGACGGCCAAAGTCACGGCAGATTTCTGTCAGATCCACTCTGGGCTGACATGATGCAGCCGGATTGTTCGCAAAGTCTGGTCCTCTGAGAAGATCTTCGTCTAGCAGCAGCCTTCAGCAGCAGCTTGATTGGAACTCCTTTGATTCCTCGGGTAGGAGGCAAAACTTCAGATATTCACCCCAAGGGAGCTCGACCCTCCCCCCCCCTCGGTTCTCATTCAACTTGTCTTGGTTACTCCTGGACTCCAAGTCCTCCCTCTCTGAAAGGACTTCCGCATCATAATTGTTGGGCCGGGACTTGTTCAATGAACTTCACGCTGAGCAAATTCCACTAAGGACACATGGCCGCACAAACGAGGGAATGAATCTGTCCGTTAGTCCGTCCGTGCATGCATGACGTCACCATGACGTCACCTCGGTACGTGAAGGACCGGCGAGTACAGCAGCACGTGACGCTGCACGCGTCCACGTTTATGCAGCATTACAGCGAAGGGGCTTCTTACAGTGGACTGCGGATTATAGTTACAGATTTAGCAGAAAGAGTCGTGTTTCACTGGATTTTGATCGTATCAGTTGGGCGGCTGTCTGAGTCATAGTTATGCGCAGGCATACGTGTACTTATTGGAGTTGGCGTAACTGCGTTACCACGGTATTACTTCTCGGACACGAAATAGAGCGTGTACAAGGGAGAATTTCAATGGCTTCTCTCCACTAGTTTTTTGCATTAACCTTCGAGAGCACATGCAAAACCTACTTTTCTGCATATAACTGGCTGATTTAGCATCAGAAAACTGCCCATCTACGTACAGATGGCCTGTGATGAAGCATAAGAAGAAGTGTTCGGGCGCGCGTGACAAGACGAGCAGCTAACATCGGTACTACTTCTTGGACACTTGACAAAAATGCACGTGAACCAATTGGTCAACTTTTATCTTAACTGACTGTTAAAGAGCATTCAAACGGGGCGTGGGACACTTTTCTAACCCGGGGTGTCGGGGGGAAGGAATTCTTAGTCACCCCGTACGCTTGAGGTAGCTGAGGTTAGGCTGAATTATGTTAAGCTGCGTTAGCATAAAAATCTGTTGTTTACGACGGTGGTCAGACAATAAGAGGTGCTTCCCAAAATGGAAAAAAAGTACATATTTTGGCAATTTTTACATAATTTCATCACATTTCGCCAGTTTCACACATTATTTCTGCATATTTTGGCGAAAATGGCTGCATAATTTTTGAAATTTTTCACCGTCAATATTACATGGAAATTTGAGGCCTCATCATCACTCAGAAAACATTTATTTCAACCAAGGGTAACATCTAAAATCCTGTGCTCCAATTAGACATCACACGGGTTGAAGAAAACTTGCCCACCTTCCGGAACAAGTTCATGCAGTCGCTTCCCTCGCTCAATCCGTGGATGGATTGCAGCAGCGCCCGCTGCAAGGCCCCGAGGCCTTGAAGACCTCCTTGATGAAGGCGAGGGAGGAAGTCCTTCCAGACGTTCAGCGTGCAGCAGTCGAGAGAGTGCCGAAGGCTGCTGTCGGGGCCAAAGTTCTGCTCATCCTGAGTGAGTTCTTTTGAAATGGCTTACAGGGAACACGTGTAAACTTCTGTTTCTCTGCCAAGCACAACTGTGCTTAGTTAGGTCCAAAGCCAATGTCACAGCTTAGAAAGAAGAGTCAAGTAGCATTGGAAGTGAGTGCATTCGTCGGGGTTAAATAACTTTGCAACAGGATTAAAGTTTGTTCGCTCTCCTAACGTTGTGCAAACCTTTGACTTTAGCTGTTGACTTGCATTTTAAATATGCAGCTCGACAAGAGGTCCTGACTCATTGACTGACTGTGCTGTATAGTTGCAGCTGATGTCTCACTTCCTTTTTTAATATTCAAGAAATTGTTAGGTAATAAAGAATTAACGTCAACTTTTAGCGTTCTTCTACAATTAGTGGGGAAGATGTGTCAAATTAAAAACACAACATAGGCTGAAGTGTGGAGAATTTCGCACAAATTGCCAGGAAGCAGCTTTCGAGTTATCTGCGTATGCAGACGTTGGGCCTATTGACGATGGAGCCTGAAGAGATTTACGCTGTACAACGGCGATTTCTGTCTGCTTGCTCCAGGTATCCTACTCTTTGACACCTGTTCAAGATCAAGAGAGTGAGAAAATCCGTGATATCTTTTGCTACTCCAACAATCTTCGGTGTCTTTCTTTTCTTCCTCCAACTTCGAGATGCTATGAAACTGTAGCCCGACCTCATCAACCGCAATTAGTTAGATAACGATGCCATTTTCTGACTAAACTTGGTCGACCACAGCATTATTTTTCTGTGAGGCCCCCTGTGCATCCGCGTTTACTGCCCTGGGCATGACTCAAGAGCTGAGGGGAGCATGCAACAGATCGAAGGTGGCGCCTTCTTGACATTTTGGCCAATTTTGGCATTGAGAGCGCCCAAATTCGTTTTTCGTGACTGGTCAAACGTGAAGAGAAAGGCCGTACAGACGTGTGTAACTCTTTCTGCTCCCCCCTCTCTCTTTTCACTCTCACGCATTATAGACAGTAGCGTAGAAAAGGGTTTGAGCGGGTGCGCGTTTTATGGAGCCCCTCCCGCAGGCCTACCTCAGGCCTATCGAAGGGCCCAGTGAGTGGAGGTGAAAGAAGGAAAGAAGGACTAAGTTTGGAGGTACAAATAACAGCGGAGAACAAATCGAAACTGCAACCGAGGTGAGCACAAAGCATGGTAGCGATTGCGTCTGGAGGATTGGCAAGTATTTTGAGGGCTGTATTTGGCAATGATTGTATTATAGATCGCTGATACATGAAGCCACGTCGTTGTCGCTCAGTCAGATCTATTGGGCACTTGACGAAGATTTGCGAAGAGCACGTGTAAAAGATGCGAATTAACCTCAAGGTATGCACTAAACGCGTCATCCTTGGAGGGAAAAAAAGCGGAAAAAAATCTTGAAGAAGAGAGGCTTCCTGGTTCCTCATGAGCGTTTGCGTGGTTTTTTGCGTACCCGGACGCAACAGTGACGCTTGACTGTGAGCGCGAGTGACGCCCCCCACTCGTGCGTCAAGCGCTCCTCTCCGGAGACGTCTGGCGCTCGGTGAACTTCAGCGTCCGGACTGCAGTAACGACAGTCCAATCGCTGAGTCGTTAGTGATCAAGTGCACGTCGGAGACGCTGTAGAGGGGCAAGAAATGCGTCGTGCTCACACGCACACATTCGTGGGTGTAGCTTTTTTTTTTTTCTTGAACAAGCTTTGAAATGCGATCTTTTCCTTTGACGCGTCACAAGCAGGCATTAAGATCCGCGCCCTCGCCCCCTCAGTCCCTCCGGTCTCCGGAGGAATTCTCATTCTCTGCGAACACGGCCATGTCCTGAAGAGACATGGCCGCCGCCAAGAGGAAGAACAACTACGGAAACAGTGCCTGTTGCTTCTTCTTCCTGCGCTCCAAGTTGTTGACCACGGGTCTGGCCGCGGCCGCGGCTTCCAGCGGCCAGTCTGTGAGGATCGACCGGCTGCGGCGCCGCGGCGGCGGTCGCGACTCAGGCCGCATCCGCCGCTACCCGGTGACGCCTACAGACTTCGACGAAGGCCTCAGCTCTGTGTCTACCACAGACATGGCTTTTCTGAAAGATGACTCTTTAGACATCATCTGGCCGTGTTCTGGAAGTAAGTTGACCACATACGTACGTATTTGCGAGACTTGTTCGCAGGAAGCGAGAGCGATGAAACAAGTCCGCCTCAGTAGTAGGGAAGCGTTCGTTCCAACCTAGTGTGCATGCCAATCGAGCTTCATCTTGGCGACGGCGACGTTGAAGAAGGGGTCCTCCTGACCGAGGATGGAGTAGAACGGCACGGTGCCGTCGCCCGCTGTAGTCGCGACGCGGGGCAACGACTCCAGCCACAAAGGGCCCTGCCGACATGCAAATACTGTTTGAGCGCATTATCTCCCTGCACGTCTAGATGTACGTGTATGATAGCGTGGACGCGTCCTTACGTCAAAAGCTCATAGTGCAGTTGGAGCTCGAGCTCGGAGCAACCTCAGATCTTGCTATTAGCAGTCATAAAAGGATTTTCTTCCTGGCTGTGGTATCGAGTTTTCGATCTCTTCTCGCTACCGCAAGTTTCCACTTCTCCGCCTGACCATTCAGGCTGAAGGAGGCCTCCTCGCTCTTGCATAATCGGCCTTGCACCTTATAAAGGAAGCGACTTAACTGTGATCGCTGTTAGAGCCTGGGCTCGGAATGCTCCTTTATGCAGCCGGCGACGACGAAGAAGAAGAACAAGAAGACGAAAAGGAAGCACCCCAACTCTGATGCATATCTACTCGCGAGCAAGTTCGTGTCAGTGGCCAGAAAAGATCCCATTTCTCCTGGATTTTCACCTGTGGTCGTTCTCGGTGGGCTCCTCGCTGCTGCTGCTGGTCCTGCCGGTGCCCCTGCTGCTCTTGCTGCCTGAGGCGCAGGAAAGGCCTCGTCCGTTCGTGCTCTCTTGCCTTTATCTAAGCACCGGAGCAAGAGATTTTTTAAATCTTGCGCTCTCTGGTGATAAAATCAGTCAAAGCTAATCGCCCACGACCTCTTCCGCCTGGAACACGTCAACCTTCCAGGGAAGAGAGTTTGATGTGTTCATTCCCTGTACATACGTTCGTGACTGGTGAGTCATTCTCGCCGGGACCCCGACCAGGTGTTGTTCTCCATGTAGCGGACCGTGGCCAAGACTGACTCAGCTCGTCGGCCGGCCCCGGCCCTACACTTGCTCTAGGATGCACTTTATATTTACCGAGCAATTTTATGCTCGTTTATCCCCCTAAATACGTCTGCGATGACGACATCCTGAAACTCCATCACTCCGGCTTTGTGCCCGCTCCGTCCGTAGCAACGAATGGGCCTGGAGAAGAAATAGGCCTGAAATTGAGCAATTTTCTAGACTTTTCCCTCGCTTCGCCCCCCCCCCCCCCTCTGGGCCTAACATTTCAGGAAATTTGTCATGCAATTAAGAGCCTCGCGAAATCCTAAGTGCAGCATTTCATGTTGGATTAGAAAAATGAGTCCCTTTTCTTTGGAGAAGTAGCTCGAATATCTTCTCTCTTTGAAGGGTTGTGCAATGGAAGGATGATGTCTAATTTGTTGATCTTTTCCCTCTCTGTTACGCACTTCCTCTCTCCTCCAGACAAACACAAAGGAACTGCTTAAACGTGCACTCACATCATGAATGCGCCACAAGTGTGGCCGCCTGCGTTCGACGGCCATTTGTCAGTGTTGTCTGGACGAGTCGTTTCTCCCGTCACTGGGAGGGGGGGGGGGATGGCAAGCTCGTTGGGATCCCGACACGCAAAAAAGTTGCTGCCTCCCCAGTCACTGAATGGCAGCACTGCCAGTATGAGCTGGTGCTTGCAGGCCTGATTAGTCCTTGGTGGCAACGCTCAGACAGTACTTCCAGTACTCTTGACAGCAGTACTTCGTCATGGGCCCTTCATTGCACGCAGTGGTGAGGTCTCAATTGCCCCCTGGCCAGCAGTCAGTCATCCATCCGTACTATGCAGACGTCCAAGCACTCTCCTCTTTCATTCGCAATGTAGGCGTGCGTGCGTGTGAGGCGCGAGCAATTCTCTCGCTGTGTGCGTGTGTGAGTTTTTCGCGTAGTAAAGCAGCAGTAGTTTTCACCTCCTCTCCCATCAGTTAAGGCTCGACCACTCTTCTTGACCCTGTCAGACGAGTGACTTGAGACGACTCATCAGAAATTGAAAAATTTCTCTCTAGGTGAAGAAAAAAGCACCACCGCAGTGTACATTGAAATCCGAATCGTGCCTTACTTGCAAATTGCCGAGTCGTAGGAGAGGTGTTTTTTTCACTGTGCTTCACAGTGCATTTCCAAACGTCAGTGACTTGCATAAAGAGGTCGACATCAAAAGGATACTCGCTACAAAGGTATCAGCGATTAAAATTTTCACCTTGACAGATATATTACTGTTTAAGATCTCAGATTTCTGAGCCCGCTGGCATACAGAAGAGAGGTAGTGCAATGCACGGAGCTAGGGGTGCTACGGGAGGAGCTTTAAATGTGTGTCTTCAACGACGTGACCCAGAAGGCAAACAGCGAGAAGCTGTTGGAGTTGAGCAGGCCTTCATTGACTGGGTCTTTTCCTTCCATACTTTGCAGAAGAGGACAAGGACCAGGAGGAGCTGGCAGATGAGCTGCTTGGCATGGACCATCCCGGCAGGCCCTCGACAGTGTCCAGCACCCTGCAGCAGAGGCTGCAGGCCCGGAGGGAGATGTTCCTGAACAAGGCGGGCAGCAACAGCGGCGGCAGAGGAGGCTTGGCCGCCGCCTACAGCGTCGGCTCCGGCAAGTTGGGCTCTCCTCAAGGTACTGGTCTACCTCTCCTCGCAGGTCGTACCGTGTGAGCCAAAAAAAAGGGCGCACCCTGGAAGAGTCACCATGCACTCAGATAATCTCTCCTTGCTACAATGCTGAGGAAATCTTGATACGAGAAGAGGGTGTTTCTCCCCGTCACCCAGGGCTTGGCCAATCCCTCCTGACACCTCCGGGCTCTTCTCCCAGTCCCACTCATCGCATGCGCATTCATTGTTGGTCTCATTAATTCCGAACCGGTCCAACCGATCGGCCAAAGCCTTGGCCTGCGTGGGCGTCCATTTCCAGGACTAGGAGAGAGGAAAAAGTCCATCTCTGAGAGCCTGGTGAGGGATGCCAATTTGCAGATTTCCCTACTTCTCTCTGACCACAACTGTGGGAAATTGCATCACTTCTTCTCTCTCCCTCTTTGGCCAGAAGTCTTTACTTTACTTTTCATGCGGTGAGTTCGCTACTGCAGAATTGCCAGAGAGAAGAAAAAACATGCAGTCGAATGTTTCCACTTGTGCACATTCCAGTGAGCAGCACTTTTCCCATTTTGCTCTCGTGTAGCAGCTCCATCCAAACGTGAAATCCTCAGCGGAGGGAAATTCTGATCAATCAATCACGTTGAGAAGAGTCCACAGGAGGCCCTGTTGGAAAAGGGGCGGATTGAACTAGCGAAATTAGTCCTTCCTCCTGCCGTTTCTGTCAGTCTGAGCGATCCCTCAGCCACCGGTGACAGACGTTGGATTACAGCGCAGATCAATCTGTCTGTCATGACCACACGCAAATGCAATTCGTCCCCTGCTCCATGCACGACAGATCTGTTAACTCGCATGCTTCACTCAGACTCGTGCGCCCGGATCCGCGCTGAAATACTCAGGACTTTGGTTGACACGACCCGAACCTGTTCCCCATAGGAGAAAGTGTATCAGATCATAAATGTTGACAATCATACACCATATAATTTTATTCAATGGGCCAGGGTTGCCACATTTCAGCCCAATGACACCACCTGTCCGGAAGACGAAGAAGTGCGTATCGTCAGATCAGGGATGATGACAATCGCGTGCTGCAGCAATCAGACAAGCGGGGGTTGCCACATCTCTGCAGACACATCTCTGACGGGTGCCTCCCTGTTTGTGTCCCCCCTGTATCCATTATCGTCGTGTCTCGCATACAATAGAGCTATATAACAACTGCGACCTGTCATTTCACGCTTAGAGCAACCTTTTTTATGCTTGGTGGGTGGAATAAGGAAGGCAGGAAAAACCCAACAAGTCCTTCTTTGTCTCTCCCAGAGATGGAAAAGTCACGCGAGCGTGCGTGCAACGAAAGAGCCTCTCCTTGTTAGTGCAACAGGAGTTACAAGTGTCATTGTTACCAAGTCTCTTTATTGTCCTGGTGTGGCAAAGAGAGAGACCAAATGCATGAAGACACCGCAACTTTTCGCGGACAGCGAAAGTTGGCAAAAAGAAGTGCATCATTCTAAGAGAAACGTTAAAAAAAATGCTCCTTCTCTGTCTCTTTTTTTTCATTTCGGGAGCGACCAAGCGAGCCTTCCTTTTAATTCCAGCTCTTGGTGGAGGAAGAGGTGGTTGTAAATACTGAGAAATGACACTCCCTCTATCTGTGCCTACACACGTACACTACACACGATGCTCTTTGTTGCGAGGCGCACAGCAGAAAAAAGAGGCAGGAGAGAAAACGCCCTGCATTTGAAGTGACTGAGAGCTCGGAAAAGAAAGAAAAAGCGCTCTTCTTTGGCTCTACCTTTGATGCACGTTGCTAAATTAAAAGCAATTACAGCTGCTTCTCTCTTCTCTCTCTCCTTTTTTGCACACCCAAGAAGGAGGGGAGAAATTATGGGCCCCAGATGCGGTTTATGCAAATACGTGAGAGAGGCAGGCCCAGTTTTTTTTTTTGAATCGGGTGCTTAAATCCGGACTCGCGAGAAAATCTCAGCTCGTAAATATCAAGTCCAAGCCTTCAAGCCTTAGGTTGGCGATTCCTTTTTTTTGTTAAGGAGGCGCAAAGTTCAGATTTACGACGCTGCATTTTATACGCTACTATTGTGCCTATGGACAATCGATTTTGTACGAATTCCAGCGAGGAAAATTTGCTCTTGCTCAGCAGCAGCAGGACCCGATACAGTGTGTGGAGGTATGCGGTGCAGCGTGTGCATGTGGTGCAACGAGTGTAAGTGGAGCAATGTGTGTAGTTATTGCAATGTGTGTGAGTGGTGCAATGTGTGTGAGTGGTGCAATGTGTGTGAGTGGTGCGATGTACGTAAGTGGTGCAGCGTGTGTAACTGGTGCAACACGTGTAAGTATCGCAATGTGTGCGAGTGGTGCAATGTACGTAAGTGGTGCAATACGTGTACGTGGTGCAGCGTGTGTAGCTGGTACAACACGTGTAAGTATTGCAATGTGTGTAAATGGAGCAAATTCAGTGGAGCAACGTGTGTAAGTGGTGCGAGGTACGGAAGTGGTGCCTCGCGTGCATGAAGCGCAATATGTGCCAGTAGTGCAATGTGTGTAAGCAGGGTACACCAAGTGTAGCATAAGTGCATGTGTGCATGACGTGTATGACGTGTAGGCAGTGTGCACAGTGCCTGTATTCGTCCCGCCCCTGTCCGGGAGGATCGAGATTGCTCCAGACCCCTTTATGAAGGGGACGGCCTCCGACAGAGCAGCGAAATCGCCATTTCTAGCAACGAAATTGATGGGCAAATTATGCAGAATTACGAGCCGAAATGTGCAGCAAAAACGCCAAAAGACGCAATTAGTACATGCGCTCTTAATAGCAGCTTTTTGCATGTTCATTTCTTCGCGTTCCTGCTCGGCACCATCTGATTTCTAATATGACTTTCCACATGTTGAGCCTCTTGAACAGGTCTGGTGCGTACAGCTCCAACTTTGGGCTACCGTGCCTAGCGTTGGCGTAGCTGTAGAACGACTGAGCATTTCCATCCATTGAGCTACCACAGCAGGTCGGGTCAGGTCGGGTTTCGGGTCGATTAAGCTTCTCCCCTGCCATTTTGGTGGCCTTTTTCTTTTGAGTCCGAGCTGACTTTTCTTTTCCTTTTTTTTTTCTATTACTTCCAAAGCTCCAACCTCAAAACCAAAGTCAGCCGGCTAATTTTTGCCCGGACGGGAAAAAAATGAGGAAATTCCCTCATTCAGAGCTTGGGGGAAATCCCTACCTCTAAATATTGCATCTGCGTGAATCATTGGAGATTTCCCCCTCGCCAAATTTCCAGGTGGGCCCCGTCTATTTGTGTCCTGCATCTAATAAACATCTTTGAACGTTAAGAAAAGTCTCTTCTTTGATCCACGACTGTGATAGTGAGAGGAGAGATTTGCAGGGGAAAAACAAGATGGGAACAACCCTTTTTCCTGCTCCAGACGACGGGAGTCTCTTTTATCAAGTCCTTTTGTTAGGAGCCACACATACAGGGTGCTCCGAAGAATGAAAAGTGCTTTCGCAATGTCTTCAATATTTTCACTATTGCTGTTCAGAAATGAAACATTAAACTCCGTTGTGTACTCGGGGACAAAGGGCTCTGGTCAAGACAATGAACGCACCGGGTGTTTCAGGATCCTTAGAACACGTTTGGAAAAGATGTTCAGCATTCTTGCAAGCATCCTTATCATAGATTCTATGCCTACTTCAGCAGCAACGCACAACTGAAGGCAATGGTCAGATTTTTACGCTAAAATACGAAAAAACTGCGTCACCCGGTACTCACTTGTATGTACAGGGAGACCAATGAGTTTTGCATTGCGTCCATTGGTTCAATGGCGACGAAATTGAAAACATGGAGGGCAATGACTCATATGGGGTTTCCAGAGGCCTCATTGAAAATGCCTCCCTCCATGACGCGCTCCAGGTGCCCGTGGAGGACCTGGCAGGACCCTCCCAGGTAGATGGCGTCCAACTCCATCTGCCGGAAGGACCTGAGGACCACCAACAGGCTGGTGTGCAACTACGTCTTTGCCACGGTCCACACCCTCAAAGTGCACTCATTGTTGGTCGCCCTGTAACCCACTGAGAGAAAGTAAGTGTGATTGATCACGACCCCGCTGCACTACCGACTCCAACGCCAATCCATCCTCGTTCGACTCGGCGCAGTCCGCGGACACCGACGTGTCCATGTGCACTGCACCCCGTACGTGGAAGAGCAGACGCAATATTTCCCGCTGGGATCACTTCAACGTGACTGACGTGACGAGGGACACTTGAGAGATTTCGACGACCGCCACGGCCGCCACGGTCTCGTACCTGCCCAGCCAGCATCCGCGGAGAGATTTTCCTCTCCTCCATTTTTCGAGTGTTTCTTTTTTTCCTCCAAAAATACTTTGAGTAAAAAGTCCGGGTCAGTTTTCTCTCCCGCGTGCGTGTCCACGCACGCGCGCGCGCGCGCCGCCATCGATTATTCCTCCTCCACTTGTTCAGTTGCTCCTTGGCCGTCGAGGTGGAAATACCCAAGAAGGAAGAATAAATTCGATAGAATTGCTCAATTTCTGACGTCTGTAAAGTGCTGTAAAGTAAAGTCTTTTTTTGCCAGTGGGAATTCCTTCCCCCTCTAACACGTGACAGAGAGTGAAATTGACTTGTCTTGGGCCACGGAGAAAAAGTGACCGCTGCTAAACACAACTTGCGTGAGGCTCCTCAAGTCGGACTGAGATAAAAAAAAAAAGATTGATGCAGACACCTTGCAATTTTCAGGAAAGGAAATCTCTGTCTATTCCAGACGCTGTTGGCATAAAAGAGGCCCAGCCAAAAAAAGTGGGGGGGAGGCCTGAAAAACAATTTCTAGAATCTTCTTCTGGAATCAGCCCAACAATTTGAAGAGACTCTTTAGCCTGGAACAACCCTGCCGGCCCAGCCGAGCGTGACCAAAGCTCCGCCATTAACAGACGTCACGTTCATCTCGTGTGTGCCCTTCTCACACACACCCTTCCCATACGTGACTACTGGGGCGTGGCAAATCGACTAGGATGAAAACATGGAGAAACCGGTGGGAAAGTCGGTGATGTTGCTGTCCACGGAGCAGCAGCCGCACCACAGCCTCAGCCTCAGCCTGTCCAACGGCGTCTCCCGCAGCCAGATGCAGGCCAACGGCAGCATCAAGACCTACATCAGTGTCTACAATGGTGAGCGGTCGAGTAATGGGTAGGGGGGGGGATTTCTGCTGACTCTCGTTAAACTCTCTCGTCAAGATTTTCTTCTTCTGCAGAAATGAGGAAGAAACAAAAAGAAAAGAATTTCTACTCTTTCCCAGAAGTTCACTTTTTTCTTTCTTTCTCCGAGAAAAATCATCAACTCACGACGGTTTCTTGGCACGAAAGCAAAACGAATTCGCAACGCCCAAAGAACCGAGATGTGTTTTCCTATCGATCTAGATTTGCGATGCCTCTCACAGACTCTTTTGCACGCACTGATAAGAGTGCGCGCGCGCGCGTGTTTTTGCAAAGAGTTTGGCAAAGTCTTTTTTTAGCGTAGGTTGATTGACCTCGTCCTCTTACTAAATTGGTCCTCCTTATCAACTCTTTATTCTCTCCTCCTTTTCTCTCAGCTCAGTCAGATTAAGCCAGGATGTTTTTGGGTCCGTCGTCAGCCTCTTCTTCATCAAGGTGCATCTATGTTAGTTACCTGACTGGAAGTAATCAAAGCTTGGACGAGGCTGAAGGGGGGGGGGTCTGGATGGGGTTTTTTACCCCCCTCCTGTTTTTGACGAGCTCGCAATTTTAGTACAGAGTGAAAAAGTTGGGAAACTTGACTTGGACACCAAGTTCGTTACTTCTGGTGTGAACCACACAAAAAGGATCGTGTAGTTCTTCATTGGAGACAATTTCACAGAGTCTCTCTCAGATGCATTTAAAAAAAATCGCGCTGATGAGCAAGAAAAGTCCGATAATAATGATAATTACCATAACAATGGTAATAATAAGTGCCCTCTTAATAGTCTCTCCTCCGGAAGGGGAACAACAACGGTCCCGTAATCTCTTTGTCGAGAAGAGAAAAATCGATCTTTTTTTTCACTCGTTCACTGCGCGGGCCTACGCAATACGAGGCCTGGACCTGGGCCTGTCTCGCCCACACCTCTGTCAAACGTGCACAACCTACGCGCCATTTTTTTTCTGGGAGATCCCAATTTCCTTGCACTTTCCCCCCTCCCCTAGCCAATTTTCACGTTTTGTGCCGCATGATGCGAGGCTCCAGGAAGAGATTTAGCAATTATGCCCTGCCCCGGAGGCCCAAATTGACTGAAAGCACCCGGTGGAAAGTCTTTTCGGGGTGTGGTTGGGAGGGACACCCAAAACTTTCCGTTGCATAATTGCATTCCAGGTTGGTCCAGGCAGCCGTCATGACGCAATCACGCTCGGCGGGGCCTAAAATAACTGGGCCCCCGTCTCGTTTGCGAATAATAATGCAGCCGTTTGGCAGTAACGATCCTAGTCGCTGTTACAGCCTCATTTGCTCTTCATATCTTAGCCCGGAAAGAATCTTTTTCGGCCGCCGCCTCCTCCTTCTGGGCGCTGATAGCCATCGCCACCAACTCAGTCATCACGTCCGACTGGGCCGAGGTCTACACCGAGAGACACGAGAGTGAAGGAACGCTCCTAATCGCTACAAATTGTCCACAATGACACTGAGAGCAGGATTTTTTTTTTTGCTCCCTACACAGTGACACCTTCGGTTAAAATTGTTTTCTTCTCTCTCTGTCACGTGTCTGGGCCTACCGGGCCTGATCAAAGAGCCCCAGGCCACATATGGGAGAGTGAGTGAATAATTTGGCCATGCGAAATATGGTTCAGGAGTTGGCAAAGTTGCAGAGTCATGCTCAAGTGGCACAGTTGATGCTGCCAAGAGACCTTGGACAGTGGTTAGGACGCAGTCCACATTGACAAATGTTATGTTTTCCTTCTATCTATCTTTGCATGAGTTTGTAAAGGGTCCGTCTGCGGGGAGGAGAGGGTCATGCCCATACTTAACTGAAGGCCTTAGGCCCATCTTCGCCCCGAGAAGAAGAAAACCGGCGCGAAAAAGTGGGCGGGTGCCCGGGCTGAAATTATGGGGGGAAAAGAGTCCTGTTCCGTAAGTGAGGTTGAGGCTCTTCTGTTCTTTGTTGCTCGGGCAGGCCCTTAAATTATCAAAAGCGCCTACCTGGATAACCGTGGATAATTACGAATGGAAAGGTAGAGAATTCGGCGTAAGCTCATCCACCTGATATTTTGCCAAAGACACGTAGAAAAAAACCACCAAGTTGTCAGACACCGAGCAAGAAACCAGCAGTCTGAGAACAGAGAGATCTCGGTGACGTCGGACGCGTCCACACTGGCCAAAAAGGCCAGTTGGTGAGTCCCGCTGCGCCCTAAGCAGCCGTTTGTCACCCCTGAGAGCGAGGTCAGGACCCCTCAGAAGTGGCGTTGTCCACACATCTGTCTTGACACCACTACTTCTCTCTGTACTTCTTGGAGGAGGAGAAGAGACATCCCTCACCCGCCTGATAAGATCTGCATTTTTGCCCGTGCTATTGCAAAAAAAAGGGCCAATCATGGCAGAAAAAACCACCGAGGAGGAGGAAGAAGGAAATTTTCGTTTTCTGCCCACTACGATAATGCCTTTTTTTTGCCTTATCGCGAAAGAGAAATTGGCCGCCGTTAAGACCATAGAGAGAGACTCAACCATCCATATTGCACCGGCCCGGGTTGGATGAGAAGTGAAAACGGGCGTCATTGTTTGGCCGGGGCACCCAAAACAGGCGGAGAGAGAAAGAAAGTAACAACGTGCGCAGTTTGGCAGATTTTTCTTCTGGCAAAGTCCCCGGATAGTGGCGCTAATGTGACTTTCAGACTGCACTCTGTTCGCACGTGGTTTGGCGTTTTGACATTTGATTCCAGCCCACGCTGGCGCACGCGCTCAGGGAGTCCTCGCTCGAATTGATGGAGGCCTCCTTCGACTGGGCCTGGGATAAACTTTTTTTTTGTAGCGTGCCTCCTTCTGCCAAAAGCCCTTGTTGCATCTACTTACGTGGCAGCTTTGGGGACTCCACCAGACAAGTTCAAAATGGACGTCGTCTTTTGACACATAAAAGAAATTGCGGAGGGAACAAAAAAAGGTGACCAGTCTGTCTTTTATATGGGAAAGGTGAGGCTTTCCTAGCCGTGTTAATATAGTTGCTGCCTGCGCCGCTTGTTGGGCCTGCTAAAGTGCCTTCCGCTGCACTTAAATTCCTGCTAGCTGTGCTCCTTTTTAACGTAGCATAGGAAAAGTCTGCTTTTGCCTGCTGTAAACGGGGTCTTTAGGTGCCTTCAAATAAGGTATTTACTACCTCTTTACCACTTCGCAGCGTCAAGCTGCACCTCTCGTCAGAATTGTCCGGTGGAGGCGCCCTCGACGCCAGGCCTAAAGGCCTGAGACGCTGGATTCATCAGTGTGCCTCAAGTGAGCTCTGGGGCCGGTTTTGTTATTGCTTTGTGCTGGGGCTGCGCGTAATTTTCTGAGAGTGCACAAGTGCTCGTGTGGTGTGTGCTTTATACCCTAGCACGAACAGAGACTTCCGGTATCAATGGGCAAACATCTGTGATCATCACAGTTAGCTGCAGCTAGAGAGTGAGAGAGTTCAGGATTTTCGCCGCATTTTTTTTTCTTTCTTGCAAAACTTCGCGATAAAGTGCGAATGTTGTTGCGCGCCAAATTTCTGTGTGACAAAGAGCAAGATACACTGCAGCTGAGAAGAGGCTGAGGTGATAAGAACTTCTTCCTCAACAGTCCCTGCTTTTGGGGCGTTTTGTGCAGTTGACGGGAAGAAGAAATGAACAGCAGGCCCGGAGAGGCCCCACAGGCCCCGCTTCACCACAGGCCTCCTCCGCACCGGGTCTCCAGTGGCATCAAAGACATCCAGGGGGTTTTTCTGGCCAAGCAGAACGAAGAGAGTAGGGAAAAGAGGCCTCACAAGCATAGAAAAAGACACCTCCAAAGAAACTATAACGAAGGGGAGAGGAAGAGTGAGTGGCACAAATTAACAAGATTTAGGAGGTCGAGAGAGAGAGAGAGAACAGATTTATCTGTTTGGTGGTGCTACAGGGTGTTCATGTAGTCGGTGAACAGCGCGATCATTTATAAAGCTGCAGAGCCGTGCAACGCAGTGCAGTGCAGTGCAGAGCCGTGCAGTGCAGAGCCGTGCAGTGCAGAGCCGTGCAGTGCAGAGCCGTGCAGTGCAGAGCCGTGCAGTGCAGAGCCGTGCAGTGCAGAGCCG
>JAAUXU010086153.1_pt1 | contig 45940 bp, 43 predicted proteins | sample 7278151 | NCBI WGS metagenome assembly JAAUXU01 (sample SAMN14350113, study PRJNA611818) | marine sediment metagenome | isolation source: surface marine sediment (1.8m) | place: French Polynesia: Moorea | collected 2018-08
ACGATCTTGTCCTCGTCCTCCCCCCCCCCCCGCACACATATGTATATTTGCGACGGTGGCACAAAGGAAACATAAGGGGGGCATAAAAAAGCGCCACGTGTCCACCAAATGCGAAGAGGACTTTTCATTGCCTGCAATAAAGTTCACGCTTGCACGAGGGTCTAAAGCGTTTTAGTACATATGTCTACAGAGGTCCGAGGGGAGGGGGAGGAAAGATCTTGAAAAAGAGTACCTTTTTTTTATTTTTTCAGCCTGTGTCCATACACGTACAAGGTCGCTTTGGCAGAGCCTGCTCGGCGTCATCCAGATTAATGTGACGAGCCGACAGAGATCGAAATTGGGCACAACTGAGTCTTGGCTGGCAAGTCAACGCTGAAATGAACAGAGCAGGTGAAATGACCATTGTCAAGACCCTCAGCTACCCCAAGTCCATCATGTACTATCAAGCCAACAGGATGGCCAAGGGAAAGGGGACTACAAGCCCAGGAATGACGGGTTCCAACTACTCTAAATTTATCTCACCGACCCTATCTGCAGTTCTTCGTCTCTCGCGTAACGGGATAGCAGCAACATACAGGTTGTCTCAGTTTAGTTGTATCTCAGCTGGTACCTTTAGTTTACTCGGCTATTTATAATACTGTAAGTCATTCCCATCATGCCATATCAATGTCTAACCACATCAGCTTTATGTGCATGGTGTCAAATTTGGGCAAAGGCGGCACGAACAACGTCTTCATCCAATTGTTCCTGCGCCACATGAGCGCTGACTTGAGACTTCTGGTTGAAAACACCTTCAGAAAATGTGGCCACATTTTCTAACATCAGACTTGATGCCAAATGACCGAAGGCTTTTGTTGGGACGACACAATGTAACTGAGACGCCCAGTACAAGATGTCTCACCCACCCAGGGCTGTAGAACTTGCCTTTCTGACACAACGCAAGTTATGCACTGTGGTGTCTGAGAAAGGACACCATGATCTATGATTATGTTGTGCAGGCGAGACATTTCCCCCAGCAGTCGTACAGGTACGTACATACAGGGTGGGGGCAGAGTTCTGCGGACTAAATTTCCTTTGACGTTTATGAACATCATATTTGAATTTCCCCCATCTTTGTACTCAAACAGCTGGGTAAGCTGACCAGACAGACGTTGTAATCCACAGCAACTGTCATCTCCGCCAAGATGATGGCCCAAAGAGAGGCTGTCCTTGGACTCCACCACGACGGGACGGACAAAATTGCCGAGATTGCTCAAGAGCTCAGGTGTCTCAAAGTCATCCTTGACTTTATTTGTGGCACCATCAAGAAGAAGAAGATGTATTTTGGTGTGGTTCCGCCTTTGGTTGCTGCACTTTGAGCTCTCCAGCATCAAAATGGCCAGTCAAAAAGTTGCTCAAGGTGCTGGAATCTTGACAAGCTATGCCTGAATGACCAACGTCATGAGCAGACTCCACGTCAGAAGCTGCGACCGCAGCGTATGGAGTCCATTTTAGTGCGCAGCAATTCCTTATCCCCAGAACAGCGTATGTCTCAAGGACTCGTACACGATCTTGGTCACTAAATCTCAAGTTCTGTGAAATGACACGCACGCAGTTCAAAAAAAGGCGGTGAGCGAGAGAGAGAGAGAGAGAGTCCAAACTGTCTCTCCTGCTTTTCTGTCCCTTCTTTGGGGTCCTCAGGTTCTCCGGGAGCTCAGTTCTCTCGTCATCACTATTTCGCCTCTTCCTTGGAGAAAATGGTGGCCACTTTCAACAGCTTTGTAGACGCCTTTCCAAATCCCCTCGTAGGCACCGACTGAACGAGTCATCTGAATGCAGTCCTATGGACACCTTGGAAAACTGAAGAATCTAGATAGTGTGAGAAAACAGAATTGCTCAAAGTCTATGCAGTCACAGAGGAAGAAGTGGGGCTCCAACAATTGCAACGTGGCTGAGACACCCTGTGCGTACGTGTGTGCACGTACCGGGTGGCTCCCTAAAACAATGTATTTCCCTAAGCCCTCCAGAAATGTAGTGTGTGTAAGTGAGTGCCTTTGTCAGCACTGTACATTAATCTTGTAAATTGCGCGGTTGCACTTAAAAGGTATCGATCTTGTTCTGCTCTTGGGATGACTATTGTTATTCCCCATTCCTTCTCTATCACCCGCAATCACCATCACCATACAAAATGCACTAATTTATTGGGCAGCGCCCCACATTTCCACGCTAATGAGTCTTTATAGTCAACATGGGGCTTTGGAAGAAAAAAAAAGAGGTGGGGGGAAGGACCGTAAAAGGAACACTTTAAATCATTTGTAGGAGACAACGCGTGTTACCAGCTGTAATGGACTTCCGCCCACCAACTCTCATAAGGATGAGTGATGGCTTGCCTGACGTACTCTGTGTGCTCTAACGCGCATGTGCTCATTACATGGCAAACATGTTGCAATTTTCAATCTCTCTCTTCCTCGCGCGCGCTTTTCTGTGTATATTTCTGTGTGTTATGTTCACATAGTTTTGCTGCCTGGTGTTCAAATGGTGGGCGCTGAACAACAATGGTGATTGTGCTTTGGGCAGCTCATCATTCACCAAGTGAGAGCCACGTACATTGCCCCTTGCCCCAGGTGTTGGCGCTAGGCCTTACCAGGTCCTTTTGCGTGCGTGTTGCACGAGTATCCACACCGACGCCACCGGGTGCGTCATAAAGTCGTGGTGCGCCTTCTCTCTTGACTGCACGTCGACAAAAAAGACTGTGGAACACCCCACACACGTCATGCAAGGTCGAGTTCCTGGTCTTGCACGTACGTACTATGCGCGAAGATTGAGCACATCATCATTTGACAATGTAAATTTTTATATATTATATGAAATGTTCGTGCATGTACGTATACATTTCTGGGTTGTACTTAAAGGAAGTGGATTCACTGTGTATCTGTACGTGTGCGAGAGTTGACGCGTTAATCATTCTCAACCTCATTGGAGAGAAAAATGAGCAAGAAGACAGTATCACACAAGGGTGCGATAGGAAATTTTTGTAGTACGTACGTGAATGGAAAAAGGCACAGGGTGTTGCCGACAAAGCCGGAATTTCTCCCGACTGCGGGGATCAGTGCCGAGATCTTAGCATGAAGCCCCATGATTACGCACACTCAGTCAGTGACGCCTGTGGCTTCTTCCTCTGTTTTCAAAGTCTGGTAGAGTAATTTGAGTGTTCTCCAATAGTTTGTTGACATGAAAATAAAAAAAACAGTAGTAAAGTCCGAGCAACCGTAGCAACAAGTGCAGCAAACAAGCTTTGTAGGTTTGCAGTGCTGAGGCCCGTGATAAAGTAATCAAGTCCGTGGTGTTCGATTCCTGGTCAATCCTGTGCTCGTCCAGCCAGCAGAAAAGCTTTGACATGCTGTGGCACCGAGTCGAAATGTACGACATGCACACATGTTCTCTACGGAGGAAGCAAATCTAGAGCTTAGTAGGATCGACATGTTTTCCTAGTGGGTGTGTGTGTAGACTCTTTTCTTCGTCTCAAAGTCACATCGTTAACGCTGTCGGGGCGGGCGTGGGTTTTTTCCCATACACATGTAGGAAATGAGGGGCATACGTATTTTTCCTAACAGCACTATGCATGTGTAGTTAAGCAGGCGGCTGTGAATACAATATTCCGTCACCTTTAGTGTGACTAAGAAAGCCTCATTTTGCCCGTATTAAAAGACCTAGAACAATGGAATCCGAATAATGACGATCCGAACAGTTTGGATGCAACTTATATTCTGTACACATTTCTTAACACTATCGTTTAAAAGAGGAAGTTAGATGTAGGCATTCATGGCTAGGGATTTCTGGGGCCTCCCAGTCTTGGTGTCTGATGTGTTCGAGGGTGGGATGATGCGTGTTTCCACGCTCGACCGTACCTCAAAGCGATCGTGCCTCACTGCAGTACAATGGCAGCAGCAACCGATCCTCAATCATCTTAACAGATGTGATATCTCACACTGTCATCACAGTTATCCATCGATATCCATAGACCACTCGAAGATGAACAGATCATCTTGGAAGAAAAAATCGGATCACCTCAGTCAGATCAGAGAGAGAGAGAGAGAGAGAGAGAGAGAGAGAGAGCAGTACGGACAGTCGAATCTCGATGTAACGTACTTTCCTGTCAGCAGGGTAGAATACGTTGTATTGGGGTTTTACTATATATTATTGCATGTTATAATGAGACACACTGCGCAGAGAAGAAAAGATCGGTCAGAGGGCAAATTACGATATATCGAGATGCCCTGCGGTGACATCCGACTGTAATTCCCCTTTTCATGGGTCCAGCAAAGCCAAGGCAAGAATCAAAAGAGTTGGGGTGAGCGGACAACTCAAAGAAGAAGTTCACAAGTCAAGCTTCATAAGCCGAAACTTGCAGTTTTGGTGAGCCAAGGTCATCTTTGCCTGTGGGGTATAACAAGAGGAAAACTCTGTGATTCTTTCCACAGTGGCGAAATTGTTCCCACCTGAGCCATGAGTGACTATATGAGAGGACAACACGGACGAGACGTCCACCTTGTGCACAGTTTGGTCACAGTCCAAAGTTGGCCAGCAACCAGAAGAATAAGTTCTGTTACTGTTCACTTGTGAGCTCTAAAATCTTATTACGAAAACCATATTTCGAGAACAAATTTGCACAGCCTAAGATTTTTATTTACTAGTGATTTTTTTTTACTTTTTAGTTGGACACTTTGACTTGAAGTCTATAATCAGGAGGGAGGGGTTGGAAGGTCAATTAAGAGGTTACCACGTGAGGTCGAAATTTTGAGTGACAAAAATCTTGTGTAGTGCAAATTTGTTCAGCAAGGATGCGTTGCATAAGAAGATGTCATTTTAGTGCTTTCAAGCCAACACTGGTAAAAGTGGTGTCTTCTTAGTTGCTTGCCAACTTTGGGTTGGCAGAGGACACTGCCGTGGGGAAGCACATCAGTGCCACTTTTATATTTAACTGAAACTCACGATCGATGACGGAGCCAAATACAAGGGCACTCACATGAAAGGAACCACCCTAATATTATCCTAGTATGAAAAGTATCCCTATATGGACGTTTGCTGCGTTACCAGTGGTTCCCTTGTCATAGTGCACAAAATAAAGACACCAAATATGATTAAAGAAAAACCTCGGTGACCCTAATTTAGTTGTCTGCTTTATTGGAATTTCGGTTCCATGACATTTGCTTCGGTGAAAAATTGGTCCTGGTTATCTGGATTCCACTGTGGTACAGCTTTCGCCATTGGAACATGAAACCAGCGACACCTTTTTGTGTAGTGATCATTTCTCCTACGGAGAGAGAAATCGCCATGCTAGGAAATCTCTTCTGTCAGCTGACCAATTCAGCTCAAAATAGCCACGCACTAGCATACTTGTTGTGGTTTTATTGCATGCTAGAGCTACTCATTCTCCCACTCCTGTCGACCTTGTTAAAGTCCTCGTTCGTCACCCACTTTTCACATGAGTGACACTAATTTGTGATGCACCCCGTAGCAGAGCAGTGGGGCTGAAAGACAGAATATCCACACCCAGCAGAGTGACAACTCTGCTCTTACGGAACAAGACTACAGATAGTGCTAAATCAACATGAATGTGAAATTGGCTGTCGCATCGCGAGCCCTCAGCAGATTTCCTCCATATACATTTAGAGTGGACTTTTGTCTCTGGAGGAAAGACAGAGAAATACCGAATTTCTCCGTGACGTTTGCAAGTGCAAGAGAGGTTAGGCAAACGTATGGAATATTACGTACCCACAAACCGCGCTAGGGTAAGACCCTCCCACTGTAGTAAAGAAACGTTGATTGTGCACACGCAGAAGTACCGGGTGCGGCCGACAAAACGCTGCCTCACCTTAATCATGAACACCATTGAAAGTTGAAAGGATATCGCCATGAAACTTGAGTCGCAGCTGCTTCCATCCTACACTGGTTCGTGTCAAGTCTGTAGCACCTAAAACAGCCACGGTGGAGGAGCACATCCTGCTCAGCAGGGTCAACAACGCTCTGAGCAGATATTTCTTGCCAGGGCTGAGGAAGCGAAATCTTACTGATGAAGTAACCGCTAAAGGGGCCCCCGCCAGGAGCTTGAACAAAATTATCAAATCCAGCTTGATCTTCTTTAACATAGTCCCTTCCGTCTTAAACACTTTCCAACGTCGTATCTTACTTTGCACTAAACTGTCAACATTCCTCGAACGAATGTTTTCTCTAGCAAGAAGACAACTGCTGTTATTTAACTCTTCTTGCGTGACAACCTTCTTGCAAAAGCTCATACAGAAAAAAATGTCGTCTCCACCTTCTTCTGCACTCAGAGAAAAGAATGGAGCAAAGTTTTGGTCACTGGGGCAGCGTTTTTATCGGCCACACCCGGTACATTCATTTTGCCTTACTGTACAGTATTTGAACAAGGGACAGAGAAAGAAATGGGGGGGGGGGTAGAGAGATTTCGAATTGAGATATTCGCGTTCTCTCTTATTCTGGTAGGCAAAGCGCAATGCAGCGGATCCCTCTGTGTCGCTTTCGCTGTGCTGCTTCTCCTCATGGAACTTTGTCAATTCTGTAAAAGGCTTCCGTGTACCTATGGTGCGCGTACGCACGGACGCACGCACGCACGCATGCACGCACGCACGCAAGTGCGCACGTGGCCTGCACTTGTAGTGGGTGATCAGATTTTTGCCAATTTTGGAAAATAGCAGCATTGGTATCCTTCCATATCTACGAATGTGGGGCTTCAGGTAAAGCGGAAGACGAATCGAACGCCTCAGTCGCATGAATTGTAAATCTTTCTGCATATTTGGGATGCGTGTCGCAAGACAGACAAATTTTATTATGTGACCATGTTATCTCATTAAAAATAAAACTTCACAACGTCCAAATTTTGACTAAACGTTGAGAAAAGTTTCTTTCTGATCTGCACGTCACGTGGCAAACAGTGCTTACCACATTGAACCTGCAACCACAACTCCAGGAGCTCTCATCTCTGAGCTACCTTTGCAAGGCTGGAGTCACTCTTTGGGTGTTTTTGTTTTTTGGAACAAAACCAAGGAAGTGTTTGACCAAAGCTTCATTTTACATGATAGATTCATTTTACATGTCCCACATATCAATACTGCACGTGCAAAATCGTCAAAAATCAGATCACCCTACTGTGCACACATAGTGCTGAATCTGTAGAAGGCCTTCCTTCGACCGACCCAGAAGACGTACAAGTTGGCAGACAGGTTGCCTCAGTTATTCTTCTGGAGGTCAAGTCGTTTGTTCCATTATGCAGACCCTTCAAAAAGTTGTGGCTCAACACTGTGAGGCATCTTATCTGTACTGTACGTATCCATGAGTAAACAAACTTTTTCTGCACACGAGCAAAATTGCAAATTTTATAAACAAATGAATTCTCCATGAGTTCTGGCATATGATCGCTCCAAGACTAAGTACAAGTGAAAGGGGGACTCTTTTGGGACTTTCCCTTCTGCATTTATTAAATTCTTTAACTTAGATAAAGATAGTCACCTTGTTCTTATGAGATTGACACAATAGCTGCAAGCATACCTCGTTTTCAACTAGGGATTGACCTGGGCCCAACCCGACCTGGTCCAATCGCTAGCGGCCCTTTCCCATCAGTCCCACCCGGTCCGAGTCCGAAACTAACCTGAGCTCCTGCCTCAGTCTCCTTGTCTTAGTCCTCACTTGCCTTTATCTGCAATAGCAAAACCTCAGTCTGGGCCCGCCCTGACTCTTGTGAGCCCTCAGTCCGCCACGATCCTTTTCAGGCCCAGCTACGTCCGGCCCGAGGAAAAAGTGGCTCGGCCAATTCTGGCCTACCGGTCATTCCTCGATCAACAAAGTGCTCTCTGTCCTCTGGATTAACAGACGTTCATAACATGATTCGTCCAGCGATAACATAATACGATACAACCAATATCATACATACACAACGAGCATCGGACGTGCACAACAGTGTTGATGTTTTGGAGCTTTAGCTACGGTGGCACGCACAACAACAGCTTTTTCCCATTCATTCCATGCCGTCTTGATCACTGACTTGGTTATTCTTGAGGAAAACATTCTAGAAAGTGTTGCCATGTTCGAAACTCCAACTTTGCACCAAGTGAACAATAGCCTTTATAATGAAACTAGCAGGAGTAGTTTACTATTACGTAAATATTGTGAGTAGGTCCACAAGTAGAAAAGCCGAATATTGGAGGACTAAGACTATACATTCAGCACCACTTGCGCGTGCTTTTCCATACTTTTGTACTTTCTAGCACTTCTCACCTCTTTCCAACCTGCCTTTGGAATTAGAGCTGGGAATGAGGTTACTTTTATCAGGCTCTGGTCGAGCCCTGCTTTTGAGGTGCGGGCTCGAGCCCAGTTCGACCTGAGCCCACTAGAAAATCGACTATTATAGCACAGTGGTTTTTCCGACCTTTTATTGGGGACAATGAACGGGAGAGAACAACGAACTTACCTTTCATAATTTTAGGTTGCCATCCTGGAATATAATCATGGGAGCATACAAATGAAGGCAGAAAAGGCAGGTTTGATTTAGTGGGGGTGAGGTGGGGCCAGCCTATGTCAAACATCACCGAGATGTAGCGAGTCCCAAAAGGCTTCGAGACATGCACACAACCTGGCCAGGCTAGTTAACACCCCTATTATACATAGGCCGAATTGTGGCCGCATCTACACCCCGCTCGAGAGAGGGAGGAAGGATGGGACATATTTTTTGCGACCTCAATTTCGGCCTCCAATGACCTCATAGGCCGAGGGGTTTAGGGGGCAGCTTTTGATTGGAGGCACAGTTGCACACTGCCCAAAACAGCCATTTCAGTGTTTCGATCACTTGAGAAAGCACCCAAATACGATTTTTCCCCAGCAGCCAACTGCCCTGCGACGTTCCTGAGGGCACGTATTAAGAAATCCTCCAAAGAATTCGTTAAGATCAAAGGGAAGGTTTGCCGTGCAATTCCCCCTTTTTTTTTCTTTCGGTTTCTATTGGGACCCCCCCCCCCTTAATTTGATTTTTCCCATGGGGGGGGGGGGGAGGCCGTAGACCTATGACATGCCCAGGGACACACTGTGAAGCCTAAAAAAGTTTCGCCGAGATCTAATGGAGGGTCTCTGCTCAAATCCCGCGCACACACGCACACTGTTATTCGTATAACCTATTCGAAAACGAAAATGCACGCAGTTGCACACTGCTAATGGCAACCCCAAAGCGGTGCACGCATCGAAGGGGTGAAATTGGCGTTGTGATCATGCTTGCAGATCCCGCTATACTTGAGAACTTTCTCATGATTAGTGTGTTTTTTCTCCTTTTTCCTAGCACGATAGACGTCGTTAGCTGTGAGTACACAATAGAACTAAGTTTCAACTACTTGGTTACGTCAACAGAGGTCTGAGCTTCAAGACAGTCTGGGGGGTGAGAATTCTCCTATGGGCAGTCACAAGCAAGCACCCTGAGCGTTGTGTGCAGCCCTCGACTCCACTTTTCGTTTACTGCTCCTCATTCTAAGGTGGAAACATTTTGTTGCCATCAAAGAGTCAAGATAAATGAGGAAATAAAGAGAAATGAGAAAGGGGTGGAAACTGCAAACTGCTCCACTGAATGCTACCTATTCTGCACCACTGGCGGATTAGTGATGGAGCCGAGCCGAGCTTGTCTCCCAGGACGCTGTAGCAGTCCACATTATTTAGACGAGAGCAATCTTGTTAGTCAGGACTTGCCACTCGTGAAAAAGTTTTCCCTGAAGGAGATATCTTTCCCCTGGATGCGGGCATGTACGAGATTAAAGCCTGATCCGGCTCCAACTTGTGCTTCACGGTCGACACCTCGGCCACCCGCGAGACTGCGGGGGGAGCAGGCGAGGGGGACGTCAACAACGCGTTTTGTAATGCTGAACTTCCACGGCCCCAACGCCCGTCGTCGTCCTTGTCATCGAGTTTGTTTACAAACCCAATCTGGGGGTCGAACAAGAGTCTGTGACAGAAGCATGAATGAATTGACGACTTCACACTCGAACTCATCTTGTGTGCATAAGTCACTCACACAGTATTGGGGATATCTTGGTGTCAAGCCGAGCCTCGACGCCCGAGGCATGACTTGAGTACTCAGATATGCACAAAAGTACCAACAGAGAGAGAGAGAGAGAGAGAGCGGGACGTGTGCGCATGTGCGTTCCCCCCTCCCTCCCCCAGCTCCCCAGAAAGTCTCCTCTGCCTGGTTTGCTACACGCACGTCTACATGCGTGTATACGCGGTCCCCTCCTTCGTTTTCCACGTGGAAGCCGGTTGCTACAGGGGCCAAGTCCGTGACTGCTGCGTCCGAGTTGTGTACGTACGAGTGCAACTTCTCCTCCCTCTCTTTTTGATTCCCACGTAGATGACCTCATTTCACTTACTTTCCTCTTTCCATTACTCAAGTCCTTTGAAAAGAGGGTTTCTCTTCCTCTTGGCTTAAATTTGTTCTTTGTTTCACTTCCTTCATTGTCACTTTGGTGCTGCCACTAATTTAAGAATGCAGATTTCTTTCCTCTGGCCCCGTCATTAAATGTGTCCTCTTTTACTTTGCATCTTCTGGGGTCATTTCTGGACCAGATTACCCTATCAGATTTGTAAAAGTGGCCAGCGGGTAGGGGGGGACGAGGGCAAAAACCCGTGCAACCGCGGCCGTGGAGACAAATCTTGACGATTATGGTTAAACCCCTTTCCTTTTGGGGATGCCCTTAATAGCGGCTTCGAACCCCATTGAACCCCAGCGGTGCACACAGGATGCAAGCCCAGTGTGGCAGAACTAACTGGCTAAGGGAGCCCTTTGTAGTAGTATTTCTCTTTCTTTCTCTATGGGAGCCCCCTCAGTACGTAAGTGAACTGTCCCGGATGTGCCTTAATCCTCCTCTGTCTGTCTTGTCTCCTGATCTGGTTATCCCGGTATGCAACAATGACTCAAGCTTCATTCAACTCCAGACTTCTTCAGAGAGTTAATAATCGTTACATCTGACGTCTTGTGAGATAGTTCATGGCCTCTGTTAGTACCTCAAACTGCCGCCATCTCTCTTTCTTTCCTTGTCTCTCACCGCAGAAGTGAGTGAGAGAAGCTCTTGGTGGAGATAATCGTCTTTACGACCAACTCATCTTTTTTATTTCACCTCTTTTACTCAATTGTCTTTGCGAATGACACGTGGGTGATGAGTTTCTCACTGACTTGTTCCTTGCGTCACACCGAGTCTGGAGTGTTGTCAAGTGAAAAAAGTGCCAAATGAAAAGGGAGATGGATAGTTTCTCAAGAGGCCTTTGTGGAGCCTCACTTGACTGAAGGGCCTGGTTAAATGCACGCACTGGCCATTATTAATTCACGCTGCTGTGACTCGTCAGCAGGAGCCAAAACTTTCTAGCGTGTCTTGCCCATGCACAAGTGGGAAAGCAAAGAAAAAAAAGGGGGTAAAACTCTCCACGTTCGTTTTCAATCCCGGTGCGAAAAGGCTAGATAAGGAAAGGGCGGAAAAGCAATTACAAGTTTTTTCACTACCCTTCCTCTGTGTGTGTGTCTCTCCGGCATCGGCATCTACTCATGCATGAATTAAATTCACAAAGAGAGACTTTTTTTTCGCCCATTCTTCCATTCCGCTGCCCTGAGCACGGTCGGATCTATCCCTCACTTTCCGCGACAGCGGTCGTGCTCTATGAAAGTTATAACTGAAAATATCAAAAGTTTTTTTTTTTCTGATTGCCGACCTGTACCATTTGGGAAGGGTGGGTGAAATGCGCTGCCTTCAAAAGCTCATTTTTATCTCGCTCCATTCCAAGATCTGGGGGGAGAAGAAAAGTTGTGACAAGAAGAGAGAGAGAGAGAGGAAAATGAGCCTGAAAAGCGGCATTTCCTTCCGTTTGAGCGGGGGACGTTCGTGCTTACAGGGTGGCCAATGAGTGGACTTCCTACCAAAAACCCGTTGGTGCAAACTGGACGGTCATGTTGAAAGGCGATCAGATTTTTTTGTCCGCTCTCCGACCTCAGTGATGATCCCGGACAGAAACTGACGTCCAGTCGGACGTTTCCAGCCTGCCGCCGGCCGGCACCTGGCTGGCGGAGGCCTTCAAGGAGTCCGTGTTCTCTCCACCAGAGGTGGTGTTTGTGTGCCGCTCAAGAGTGGGGCCGCCAATAACGACAGCCTCGTAAGGCCAAGCCTAGCAATGTCCTCTTGTGTGTTGAGCAAATCTGATACTGTCTGAGTCCTGTTCTGACAGCAAAGCAGTAAAAAGCAAACAGAAAGGACAAGAATATTGCTGTTGAACGTGCGCAAATTGGACCGCAAAACTTGGCTAATTTAATGCCATTCCCACTTCCGCTCTCGCATCCTGTTTTTGACGTTACCTCTTAACATCTTTAATTATGGCGTTGCTCATTCTATATATAATATGGATGATGAGCAACGGGTGATGAGCAACGGGTGATGAATATGGATTCATCACCCAAAGGCCAGATTCGTTCAGAGTGGCGCTTTTCAGGCCCGTGGCACGCCTTACAGGAATTGGCCATTCACTCCATCATGACGGAGAACTTCACGGTCTCCAAGCTGCGGTTTGCATGGGTGTCGCTTGGACACGCGGGCCGCGCGCGTCCATGCTGAACACTTTCTTCAATAAACTTGTCACCGCTCTTCTTGGCCACCCCGTAGAGCGCACGTCGGTTCAACCACTCTTAGGACACGGTACACGAAGCGTAGATGTGATTTTTCTGTTTCAGGGTATCATCTTATGGACTTACGTAGTAGGAAAGAGTCTCCAAAACCATAAGAGTCTTTCATCTTACCGGAGTTTCCTTGGATATTCTCTTTGCTCTTGCAGGCGCAGCCATTTAGTCCATTTTCAAGACAGCAATGACTGTAAAATGTACATATAAATTGAAAAGACCTTGTCCTTCAATAAGAAGTAGAAGGATCCTAAAGGGGTGTAGACTGTTCAGGAGTCTAGGACCAGGACAATGTATGCATCGATAAGATTTTCTCTCTTTTCCTTAGACTAGATGAACTTTAGCATTCGGGAACTTGGTGTCGTCAGTCAGTGTTGTACTGTACACTGCATTGCCCGTATGTAGCATTGAAGGACAGAGAGAGAGGGAGAGGAGGGAGAAAAAAAAGTGCAAACTGTCGGATTATCGACATTGCTGAAAGGTTAAGCGTGCCGTCATTATTTTCGCCGAAGGCGTCAGAGACAATCGCAAACAACCGCGCGTTGTCCATAAGATTAGGGGTATAGAAACCGATCAACTTCTATTGTCTTTACTTGGGTGAGAACGGCGTCCCAGGAGGGAACTTTTACAGACTCGGGCACAACTTGATCTGAACAAAAACGTGAACTTTCACTCAAGCCCCTGTACAAACCAATGCTTTCTCAGAAGAAACGCGTCCCTTTATCGGGATTGAAAGGATCTATGGAGATGTTTACGCTGTAAATGTACAGTGTGTTGGCGTACGTGGTGGTGAAGAAATCCCCCTCTCTGACCTCTTGAACATTTTTCAAGGAAGTGTCCCGACACAGATTTGTGATTGAGGGTGAGACATTTTTGAACGGGAGGTTAGAAAAAGACAAGAAGGTCACAAAGTTTCCAAAGAGACTCGTTGAAAAAAAGTCTTTCTCTGACAAAGAAGTTATGGATCATGAGGCATTTCAACATCTGCGGCGACCAGACAATCCTCTTGTGTTGATCAAACACTGACCAACTTCGGCCAACCAGCAACAATGGTGACAGCAACAGCAATGACAAAGCCTGCGAAGAATGACACCAAAAGCTCCAGCAATTCTCCTACGTAGCGAAAAAAGTAGTGAACATGTGATGTCTGTTAAAGACTGTTATTAAATGTTTTTCTTGATATCTCACCTGCCTACAAAAGGTGGGCCAACTCGACTAGAGACGTTTCCTTGAATAACGTTCAGAAGGGGAGAAGAGGGTGTGATGACTTGGCCACCACGTACGCGGACGTTCTGTAAGTCACAAGCCTACTTTTTCAAGTTACCTTCAAAACTACTGAACCAAATTGCTTAAACTCCCACATCTTGGGGACAGAAAACGAGGCGTGCTTAGTATTCGACTGCAGTCGAGTAATTTGATAGACTTTTAATTTTTCGGTCGCTCCAACGTTTTGCTTTCTTTTCCACACACGGAGAAGCTCACTCATAGTAAACTCGGATAGAATAGTTGGGATACATAAAATTCATTTATTTGCGTCGTAAATTACCTCAGATATAGTAAACTCTTTATAGTGGATAAGTTTTCCCAGGCATTTTTATATTTTGTTCCTTACAGAACCCCGATTATAGAAAGAGTCAGGCCAATAAATCCTTTCTGAGAAAGAAAAGGTAGGAAGAAACCTCGCAACTGTATAAAAAATATTGACCAGGGCTTGGGAATACTGACATAAGCATAGTGGGCAGAGTTAATAATTTATTGTGACCCGCTCTTAGAAAGCCTCAGAAAAAAAACCCTCTGATTTGGTAAACCTCAGGAAAAGTGAGCATTTTTTCCCTAACATGGTTCTCTGCATTCACCTGCACACACTCTTTACACGGTGTCCCAAATAAGCTGTAAATAGCTTGAACCCTAATATCTCAGCAACTACCGGACCAGAGCAGAGGAGAGCACAAACAATGGATTACGATGTGACATAAAGATTAGGATAGATGTGGCCAAAATTTTGGCAGAGGGTGGGGGCGCCGCAAACCTGTGAAACTACCAGAGATTGACAGGCAATGTACATTAAAGACAGAGCTTTTTGTGCCCTTGGTGGAGGCGTACACGATCCTCTCCCTCTGGATAAGATGATCCTGCCAGATGTGAGAGAGTGAAAAGTGAGTCGTTGTTGCAGTTCGCCAACAGGACTGAAATTTGGAGCGGTTGACAAGTTCGGTCAGCTGTACATGCACATCAAATTTCACGAGGATAGCTCAACAAGTGTTGCCGCGGTCACGTACTGGCAGATGGATTGGCTGCACACCCGGTGCACCCACAGTCCATCCGTCTCACAGTGCGAGCTTCTCCGGGTCTCGACCCAGCAGCTCCTTGCAGCAGGACCCGCCTGTGGTGTCAGCTAGCTTGGTTCAGTGTTCAGGCATTTTATAAGTGGGCTCTACTGTATTTTCATTTTGCCCAATAGAGTTAACTGCTGACCTTGCACAATACTGAGCTGTTTGATGGCTCCCCATTAACTCTCTTTACGCTGCGTCCGAAGCTGTCTTTAAACTGGGTTTCTGGGAAACGTTTTGTTACCTTTTCTATAGGAATAACTGCAATTTACGGCGGAGCAACAACCTATTTTTGTTCTTTTGGGCTATTTGTTCAGTAATGTTTATGTTGTATGAAAAGAGCATGCGCGCTGCTGGGCCGACACCGCTAGCCCAGGCAGAAGTTAGGGAAGCATGTCATCTTTTTTATTACACCCTATTTAGGTCTATTATACAGGGTGGTTTGCTCCCATTGGAGCTCTTCGGAATTGAGTTCTTTGCGTCCCTAGTGTAATTCTGATAAATGACATATTGAGAGATAACAAATCTGAATGACTATGATATGTCGACATAAGCATCTCTAGCTGAGATGACCTTCTGACCTTAACTGCTTGCACATTTTCTTGATTACTCAATCATCCAGGACAGTCTCGGCAGCCCTAATGTTTGCCTTCAGTCCTTCCTTGGTGACAATTTCAAGCCTGCTGGCCTTCCCATCAAATGTCCAAACACTACAAAGTTGATGGGTGAAAGTTCTGGGCTGTGTGGAGGCCGATAGGTCTTGGGTCCAAAATGTGATGTCTCCTGACTGATCTCATTCTAAGTATGGCAACTGGTGCCATCGTGTTGCCGCCACCACCTGTTGGCAAAGTTCTCCCAGAGATGGTTGAGTCCGGTTATGCCTTGTTGGTCTCTGTAGTTAGATGCTCCCTGTCCTCCGAGAACACCAAGCCCGTCTTCTGGCCATTGAAGGCAACATCAATGATCTGAAGGTAGGCATCTGATCTTGTCTTTGCCAGGAACTTTAGGTTGTCCTCTGCAGCCCCAGCTGCTTCAGCCAGGTACATGGCATTGGCGGAGGCAACAGTCTTACTCAGAGAAAAGGGGATTTCATCACTGCACCAGATGCTGACATTCCTCAGGCTCGTACCAAATTTGTGCCCTCTTCAAACCCATATTTTCTTGTGAACCTCACTGAGGGTCATTTGACGTACTCTTTTCTAGCAGTTAAGGCCAAGGCCAGCACTCACGAGGTGCTGCACGGTGGTCCTGCTGATGCTTGACTCCTTCCGTGTGACTGTCACCAGGCCCCGAGCTTCAGCAACTGCACCTTGAACACAATTTACTAGCTTCTGGGGTCCTTTTTTAAGGCTTCTTGGTTCTGAACTTAATATACAGTACCATAGAAAAAGACCAGGTCCTGCTGATATCAGTAGGCCCGCACAACAAGGCAGAAATCTGATGATACTCTTTTCTATAAAACAGTTCTAAAGCCTATCACTTTTTTTCGGTAGGTACTTACGACCAAATGCATTTCAATAATAGAAAACAAAAATTGCAGAATTTTCGGGGTAAACTTGTGTTCCACTTTGTTCAATAAGGATGATGGCCCACTCTAGCCTCTCGGTGCAGCCCACCAGATTCGACGCTATCTGAGGAGTCCGCTTGAGGCCCCTGAGGCCCAAACCTTCTTCTTCAGGCACCTCATTATGGCCTCAGTGACACTGAACTCCCCGGCAAGGCCTATCTTTTCCACCCTGACCCTCCTCTCATCCGCAGACCTCGGGGGCCTCCAAGGGCCTTGACCTCGCGGGCATGGAAGGACTTTGGGAGTGTCCATGTTGCCACAGTTAACCACGTTGCAGACAACGGCACGGATGCACCTGAACTCCCCCGATTTTTCTCTTGGAGTTTTTCTAGCGGTAAAAAGGCAAAGAATTGCAGCTGAACGTTCCATCATGTTTTTTGCTGCTGCTGCCGTTGTTTTCAAACAAAATGAAGCACAAATTGACCGGAGTCGTCTTAACTGCGTCAACTACGTGGCAAAATAACTCTGCAGAGCTCATCCTCCTCTCAAGCTGCAAGAGGCAGCAACACCGAAAGTGCATAACCTGTATCAATCTTTGGATACTCATTCTCCAGGAATTGATTGAATTTAAATTAAGCATTCATTCATCTTCTCGATCAAATATGCATAGCTTATTTTGACGAGTCTGAACGGAAAAAGTAAACTTCTCTATATGAGCATCATGGCCCTGCTTCACAGGCACGCACCTACAGTGAGAGGTTTCATTTTCGCTGAGGGTGCGTTCGCACTGTAGGAGTGTCTACACAGGGTGGTGCAGATTTATGCGGAATCAAAGTCCAGCCTTCGCACTGAGAGATCGTCCAATGTATGGTTGCTCTTCATCCTCTGGCAACCCTTCGCTACAGGGTGGACCGGACAGATCCGAGGCGTGCGTCCGGCCACCCCGTACGCACGTACGCACGTAGGCCACTACATTGCACGGTGCTTGAGCGACTACATGCTCCATGTAGAATCCACGTGAAAGGCACGTCGACGTCGTGAAATTATGCTCGAGTAAAACTCCAGAGAAAGTTACTCTTATGCTCGTACTAATGACAGGGGTCATTTTACCTAAGAATTTTCCTCCCGGCACTTATAAAAATGTGCCGTACGTAGGGAGGAAAACTTTTAAACGATTTGCTCAGCCTACCAACATGTACCATTGTGCTCTCCTTGTGCTTCGCTGTTTCAGGGCAGGGAGAAAAGCATTTTTCTTACGTTGGGACCTCGACTAAGAAGTAGAGGTAGTAAAAAGGCAAGGGAAGAAGGCGTAGTAGAAAGGGAAGTTTCTAAGGACATCCATAAAACATGATCAGCCTATGCCCAAGGCATTACATACCTGCGCCTACTGTCTACATCAAGGAAGTTTGTTGGTCTTGTCATGGAGCTTTCGGATTCTCTCTGTCTCTGTCGCGCTAAAGGGACCGTACACATGACCAAGCAGGAAGGGGTGGAGGGATTATCCCCCTCCCCCCCTCCCCCTTTCCTTCAATAAATGCACGACTAAAAAGTCATGCAAACAAGGCTTCGACAGGGTGAAGATACTACACAAAGACCTCCTTTTAAGAAAGAAAAACTTCGAAAAGTTGCCTCATTGCCCTTAAGCTCAACCCTGAGTTCACCCTGCATACGTCTTTGTCTTCTCCTTTTTTTTCCAATGACGAGACAGGAAAGTTTGGAAAGATTCGGCAGCAGGAAAAACAAAAACTTCCCTTTTTGCCAGTGCTGGAAGGGCCGTACGTTCCCATTTTCGCCAATAAAATCTCTCTCGCACTAAAAGTTCTTCTCCCATTTTTTACTCAGTCAGCGCGTATTTTTCTCTCCTGCACTTTCCTCCGCACGTGCATAATGGAAAGTCGTTCTTTGCTTCCAGTTCATAGCTACCGACATCGAGACGAGCGGATTCAGGCGGACCTGAACAAGCTGTACGACACGCACCCCACCAAGAGCACGTCGGCCAACAGGCACCACCTACCCAACGTCGGCGACGCCTACAGACAGCAGCAACAGCAGCAACAGCAACCGGCCGCGCCCAAGAGAGACGACGAGGATGAACACCGCGCGCCCTACTTCGACCTCTCGGTGTCCGGCGACGTGGTGGCTGTGCTCGAAAAGACGGCCATTCTCAACTGTAGAGTCAAGGCCATCGGAAATAAGACGGTAGAAATAAAGACAGACACGTATATATGGAGTTAAGAGCACTTGTTAAAATGTCTTGGGGTTTTTTTTAGGTGTCCTGGATGCGCCACTCAGATACACACCTGCTGACCATTGGCAGGCTGACGTATACGTCCGACTTGCGCTTCAAGGCCATTCACAAGGTCAGTCAGGTCATGTGAGAACGAAAGGCCGCATTCATCATATTCACTTTTAGTGATATGCCAACGTGTGATAGTAAGATGAACTTGATAGCCTTGTGAGGACAAATTTGAAGAAATTCAAAGCTGACGAGGTCTGCACTGTCATGGTCGGCCGAGGTCGCTCATTCAAACAATGACAATGAATGCTTGGTTGCACGGGAAGGAGAGACTTGACCAATGACTTCTTTCTTTGACCTTGATGGAAATTTTGCTTGTGGGTCAAAAGCAGTCATTTCACAGTGCTGTACAGAGCACAGCCTCACTGCTGTCCTCGTGATGCCCGCCGGACCTGAAACGTCTTGGAGTTCAATTCCAAAGTGAAGTCGGTCACAGAGACACTGCGACATAACTTTTAGGAGCGTGATCCACTTTGTGACTGCCCATTTTGTTGCTAGAGCGCCCAAAGTACGGCGGGGCCTAGGGACTCCACGCCCAGATCCCTCATCGTTTACCTTTTTCAGTAGTTTCTTTCTGATGAAGCTGGCCAACAACTTTTGCAGGGCTCCCACCGCCCACTTTGCCCTCACTCATGGGGTGGGGGGATACATTAAAGTGATAAATAGTTGAAGTAAGAGTTCTTCTTGGTTCTTCCTTTGTCGTGTGAGATGCAACCACCAGCATCAAGCACGCGCTGTCGTGCCTGAACAGGACGTGGTACATGCCCAGCATGCTCGGGAAGGGGTATCTGGAGGGTGCCTCCCCGCATCCCGGGGGCTGGCACGGTCATTAAGCAAGATGAAAAATCAGACCCAGCAGAGTTGGGCCCTCCAGTGGTCACCGCACTTGTGGCAGTCACGAAGTTGGTCACGCTACTGGACGATGACACGATGATGTGTGATGTGTGAACGCCCAATTTCAGGCGTAAATTCCACATCGGAAGCTGCCCCTGCAGCCTCCGCAGCGTGTGATAACTCCGCAGACAATATTTAAGCCACGGGCTGTAAGTAAAGAGAAGTAGGATGACAAACGAGGCCGGACGAAGAGGTGATTGTTTGCTTAAGATCGGTCAGCTTTTTCAAGAAAATGCAGTTGGCAAGGAAAAGAAGGAAAAAGGATGAAAGAATTTTCTATTGAGGAATCCCAGCGGCAGTTCAAGGTTCCTCAAAGGAAGGATCTGCTCTGCTGGGAGCGGTGGCTTGTTAAATTGACAGACTGTATTGTCGACGGAAAGCGTTGAATTGTACGCACGCACTGTGTAGCAACTTGCCTTTGTTTCCGACCATCTTTACATATCACGTGTGCTTCCCTCCATAGATGTTCTCCGAGGATTACCTTCTTCAGATCAAGCCTGTCAGGCATCGAGATGCAGGCAAGTACGAGTGTCAAATCTCCACAACTCCACCTACTAGCCATGTGGTGCATCTCAGCGTGGCGGGTGAGTACCGTCAATTCCTTGCTTGTACGGAGGCAGACCATGGACTTATGCACTATGCATTGACACGCAGAGCCCAAGATCGAGATCCTCGGTGGGCCAGACATCCACCTGAAGGAGGGCAGCACCATGAACTTGACCTGCGTCATCTCGGACAGTCCTGAGCCACCATCCTTCATCTTCTGGAGACACAACGATGCCGTAAGGAAGATGATGCAGGCGTAGACGACAAGACCACTACATTATCGTTGTTTCTACTCCGTTAGATTATATCGTACGACTCCCCCCGGGGTGGCGTGAGCGTGATCACCGAGAAGGGAGATGTGACGGCGTCTTTTCTCGTCATTCAGCATGCAAAGCCTTCGGATTCGGGAAACTACAGCTGCTCCCCAAGTATTGGACAGACTGTGCAAGTCAACGTACACGTACTCAGAGGTCAGTGACTTTCGGAAATGTGCCTTGTGCAGAATGGGATACCGCTGATGCCGTCAATCGTCCTAGATGGCCAAGGCTTCTATTCAGGTTCAAGTTGGGTTGGCCAGGTTATGTTGGGTCGTCTAGTCCTTTCGCTGCTTTTCCATTACACAGACATATTTAGCGGAAAGCGATTCAATACGCTTTTGAAAACGGTGAATAAGTCATCAAAAAATCAAAACAGTACATCATCAAAAAGTTGAGAAATCTATTCACTGAAAACGTCAGTACATAAAAACTTATGTGATTAGTATTAACGGGAAAAATATTCAACTTTCTCCCGTCAATTTTTGACGTCTGTCTGACAGCGGCTTTTTGCGAAAGAAAAATCTTCCAAAATGCGCACTTGCTGGTCGGACAAAACTTGATTTTGGCAGCATCTGGTTGGCATGCTTCTTCAGGCGTTGTTTCAAAAGCACCATTGACGACTTCACTGATGCCTTGCGGAACTTTGTGAACAGACGTTTATAGCACTTTGGGGGATCGAGCCAGGTACTTCCTCCAGCTGCACCTCCACGTTTGACGCTATCACTTTTTCTGAGGTTTGTGATGCTGACAAGCAAGCAGCTCATGCGTGGCAAGGTGAAAGCCAGACCAGCGTTTAGGCTATTCAACGAGCTCAGTCAATTGCTGATCTCTGTGATCAATTTTTACCTCACTGTAGTCTTGAGCTCCTCAAAGTTGTCGACGGGATTGAAGCAGGGCCCCTCCAGCCGAGTCCCCCACTGAGTGAGGACAGGCTGAGGCAGGAAAGCTCTTTGTCCGGACGCCAACACGACATAGAACTTTGAAGAAACTACAGGAATGAGATCGTTCACGACAGGATTGAGGTCGTGGACCTGCTAAGGAATCTGGTCTTGGCGTAAACAAAGCCTTGGCCAACAGAAAATCTTGACATCGTCCAAGCAGCCAACATGTACAGTGGTGCCGAAATCAAAATTCCGATTGAACTTGGTCAAGTTGAAACGACCTCATGAGCAACAACATGCATGGGTAAGGAGACGAGGCTCTATGTTATGCCGGCCGTTCCCGAATTGGACTGATTTTGCTTGTTCAAGAGAGTTGAATTTATGTCCCGAACGTTTTGTGTGGCACTTTGGAACTCAATTCAGGATAACGTTGAAAAATCGGTCAGACTCTCAGTTTTACCGCCAATAAAGACAGCAACATTAGTGATAAAGAGTTTGGAGAGCTTTTCTTGGCCAAGTTCTGTTGGCCAAGACAATTGCAAGCTGCCATTGACCCTGGCAATGGCTGCTGAGTCAGTGTTATCGAGCAAATAAACAGGGCTCCCGGTGGCTTTCATGGTCAACTGTCCAGCATTGACATTGGCTGTCTACTCGGCGCAGTCCCATCTGTGGCTAGCCCACTGACATCCTCATAGACTTGTCCTTGAGAGCCTGGCTGTCAGTCTGGCAGTCTTTTCTCGACATTGACGTGGCTGGGATGTCTAGAAAGTCCTTCAGTCCAGGTTTTTAAGCTTATGCCGAGACATTTTGGGTGACGAGTGCACTTGATCCAGATCCTGGCTCGGCACCTGTGAGGGAAACTCGCTTCAGGATCAGCTGAGCTTGGATCTGTCTCGATCTGGGCACTCTTCCCACCTTCAGCTACTGTTGAAACGTGAATTTTTGTTTGACAACCCAAGTCTTTCACTCGCAGCAGAGAAATCTGTCTTGCCATCTGTAAAGAAGAGTTGGACCTCTTTTTTCCATCTGTCTTGACTGACAACACTGACCTTTGATGACTTTTTTTTGAGCCAGAACTGATGATGGTCTTTACCCCGTCTCTTTGCTTTTGCATAGCGGACCAAAGAAGAAGGGAAAGTCGAACAGCAAGGAATTGGGGATAGAAGCTGACAAAATGAGTACATATGTAACTTTGTTTTATGAAAATGACACTTTTAAGAGTGATATACCTGGCAGTATAGTATCACTTCTGTGTTATTACTTAGCACGCCCAGCATCCCAAAGAACTCCTTCTGGAAGGAGGCGGTCAGTGGAAAAGCTTAAGTTCAAGAAAGACTTTGAAAACTTTGTTCGTTCAAGGTCAAGACTTGAGACCAAGGCTTGAGCTTCCAGTACTAAAACTGCGGAAAATGTGGAGGATAATGTTAGTTATACCTGCGCAAGAAATGCACTGCGCACACTCGGCCATGATCAACGGGAATTAAAGTTAACACGAAAAGGCTCCACGCAGAGAACTCTGTCTAACACAAGTTATGTACGTGTTTTATACTAACGTAGTATGCTACAGTCGTGACTGTGAGAGAACAGAGGGCGACCAAATCAACGTCTACTTTATTCCTCAGGCGAATACATCGGCGCGCGCACCGGCAGCGGGAGCGCCACTCTTGCCCATCATCACCACAGCTCCACTGCCCACGTTCTGCTGCTCCTCCTGGTCCATCTCGTGGCATCATTTTTCCTCAGTCAGCGATGATGAAGAAAAGCATAACAAGAGGAATCATCCAGCGGCATTGGGAGGAGAGAGAGAGACTTCCTGCATAGTAGAAATACAAGTCAAGAGCGAGAGAAGGGCTAATGGAAGAGGGAAGCTGTTTCACCCTGTAGCAAAACAAAACTTCTCTGACGAAAGATAGAAAAACTCGCACATATAATAGTAGACTGAGGTGGGTGAGGAGGAGGAGTGAGCGAGATTGAAGCACTCTTCAATAGTCCAACGCCTGCGCATCTCTTGTCTCTCCACTTACTTCTTTCAGACACACAATGGTCACGAGTAAGTCTTTTCCATCTCGACCAAACCCTGGCAGAAAGTTCTGCCCAGCCAGATATAGAAGACGACTTCCCCAACACAAGTTTGCACCCCTTCGAAATCTAACCCACGGACGTAGAAAGTGCAGAAATCGTCGCAATCTCTTGCGTCACCGGTCAAGCGAACAGACTCTTTGCTCTAAAAACTGATCTCTTTGGGACGCTTATTTCTAATACAGTCCAAAAACGGAGCCTTCTTCACATCATCCCTATTGCGGAGAGTCTCGAAATTTTCCTTTCCTTCCCGTGGAGGCGGATAGGACAAGAATGTCGCATGAAGAAGTGGCTGTTGGGCAAGATATTTTACACTCCTTCTGTAGTGGTGCAGAAAAAAAAGAGCTTCTCTCTCCTGGCTATAATATCGCGTTTCTTCAGCGCTCCACGCTCAAACCACGGAGGCTCCAGGGGGTCACAATGCGGCATCATAACTAGGGATGTACCTGACTTCGATGCCCGACCTATGAACATCAAGACGAGCCGGTGGAGGACAACTCTTCGGGGCCCAACCTTAATCTGCTGCGATTATCTGCAGAAAGGGAAGGAAAAAAAAGCATCAACAGCGACTATGATGGTGCTTTTCCTGCAGGCAAGAACAAAAAAAGGACCCTCCTTGGAAGAAAGTGAGGAATGAGTGCAAATGAACTCTATTATGAATAGGCACAGCTGATAAAGGTGAACTTGATTCTGGCGAGGGCGTTCAGGGCACTACGATATTAGGCCCTTTTCAGGCCTTGCACTCCACGAACCACTTTTCCAATTTGAATGGACTGCCTGGTAAAAAGGAGGGGGAGAAAAAAGCGCACTTATCTCTCGTCGAAGAAGTTAAGCGGACGGATATGATTGAATATCCTATCCCGCACTTTATCCTGCTGCACGTGTTATTGTATTTGATGTTGCCATCACTGAAGTACTCGTACGTGATCACACACGTCGAGTCCTCGTGATTATGTTGGCTCTGAAAGCATCCATGACTATCTTAAGCTCTTGACTAGGTAGAGAGAAGGTAGACAACGAGGTTTCTTGTTGGTAAAACGTGGCACGAATGGCATGGACCTGTTTATATAAAACAGTATCGCAAAGACGACGGAAGGGGGGGAATACGGGCTTTTTCTTTGAAAGAACACGTGCACACAGAATAAGGAAAAAGCCTTGACTTTTTTCTATGTGCCCTTGCCATAAACAAAGTTTCCGACTGCACCACAAAGAGGCTGCTCGCAAACCCGCTTGTTTTATAGGTCGTACACCTCTGTGTGAGAAGTATAAAAAGAACAAATGGGTTTTTACACCAACACACATATGTATGTGCAGTATGTGGCATGATATATATATATATATATATATATAAACCGTATATCTCTCTATACATATACGCGTGTGCCCAGGCCGAAGCTACTTGCAACATGTGGACGTGCGCTTATCTTATGCAAGAAGCCCAAACTCGTTACGCGTGAGGAGCAAGAGTGACATGGCGACCAAGCTCTCAAGTTTCATCTTCGAGAAAAGCAAAGGAACTCAACCAGACAATCAATTAGGAACTTCACCCAACGTGTGCAATCCCAAGTGCGGAGGATCCACACCACTTTGGACACCCATGTTTGGGAGAGAGCGAGAGAGAAAGTGCGGAACATCATACAAGGGCTGTAGCAGAGCAAATTTGGCTGGGGAGCCAGGAAAGTGGTGGGTTTTTTTTGTAATTGCCTCGAAAAAGCCCTAGAAGTCGTAGACGTTCGATGCGGAAGTACAGAAGAGAGTGACTCATTGGTGGCAACTCCACATCGTCTTCCACAACAGCGAGGTATACAGCCAAGGAAAGTATTCCCACCTCTCCAACAAGTGACATCAACCCAGGAAGAAAAAAATCTCTCATCATGACACCAGCACCAAGTACGATAAACTTGCGCATTTGGGTGGTACTAGAATAATTTTTCAGTAGATCAAGCATGTTATTAATCGTATTCTAAGTGAGTGTGAAAGTATGCTGTACAACTCCTTTGTAATTCAATAGCCCTTGCCGCTGTTGCTAAACATATTAGATGTTTCCCCTCTCTCATTTACGGAATAATACACATATTATTATTATTATATACATATATATATATACGACATCCGTATATTAAGTGAATATTGGAAGTGTGGCATACAGCTTACCAGACATTTAGTAGTTTCTTGTAACTACTACATGTGAACACACCTCGTTGTCTGTGTTTGTTCATACAGCATTCCGAAGATCTCGATCAAGTGCTGCTGATTTTGGTGTCAACTGATGATGACAGCAATACGAATGTTTGCGGGAAAATGTGCAAGACAGAAAATAAAATAATATATTTGCTTAGGACACTACACGCTAGTAGTAGAAGAAGTATCCCTCTGTACAGTAGAGAACAGAAGTGGCATACGATGGACGCTATTGGTATAAAAATTGGCCCAAAAAGGGGAAACCTCTTTTATCGGCAGAATGTTAATGAATCGTCAGATTCCTATCGTAGGTTCTACTAAACTGATTCCTCTGCAAGAAAAACTGGACTCTTTGAATCGGTTCTTTCTCATCTGGAAGGACTTGACAGCGTCACTTCTCTCGCTCGCTCGATGGTGCCAAGGAGTGTGACTTCTTCAGTGCCAAATTGGCACCAGTGGCAATGGTGCTAATCCATGTCAACCGTCACAACGCATTTGATTTCTGCTGGAGACGATGATCGTGGCAATACTGCCATATGTCGGAAGAGCGGAGAGAGACATCTTTTTGCACGAATGCGTGACAATGTAACGAATCACTTGCAAAAATGTTCGCGGGTGCATCGTGTGCGTTCCAGCTTGATTGAAATGTGCGCACGACTCATACTCAGTTAACATTAGGACGGGGTCCTTTTAACGTGGTTCCACTGTAATATCTGCATAATCTCACCTACCGGCCTATTTTCAGGTCAACTTGACGGGAAGTTATTGATCGAGCGCATTATAAAACGTTTACTGCCCCCCCAAGAATAATTGGCAAAGAACCTGCAGGCACTGAGCGGATGGAGATGCCACGCGTGGCTTCACATGGATGCGTGCGCGGCTACCCAAGGAAGGGAACCCCCTCCTCGCCCCCACCCCTCTGTGTACGTATGCGCTGGCTCAGGACACGCGATTTTGGAGTATCTCATCCATCAAAGGGCGTGTTTCGAGATAATCGGCCCACGGAGGGTCGTTGAGGAGAGGAGAGAGAACTGAGCTGACTATTGGACATTCTTGCATGATGTGCAAACTGAATACACAACACGTACAAAGCACTTCGTCAGACTGAGGCCGAAGGCACTGGGGCAATAATAGTCCAAATGCAGAAGGAATGAGCTATGGGTCCCTCGGGTCTCCCCCACAAAAGCAGGGGCCTTGGAAATGATGAGCCGTGAAATGATGGGCAAGTCGTGGTCTTGTGCGATCAGGGGTAATCGAATTGATAACCTTGATTGGTCTAAGCATCAACAATTGATCTGACTCCAGGGACAATCGATGTTTACTAGACATGCATGACCGAACGAACAACTGGCTTAACCTCTCCACTTGCTCATCTCTACTTCCCAACTGGCTTCTCCTGACGGTGCTGCCGCCCGCCACTGCCGTCAGCTGGTGACGGCAGCTGGTGACGGCAGCAGCGTGGAGAAGGGAAAAAGCAGAGTTGCCAAATGGTGAGCGGACACACCACATTTTGCCATTTCCCGCAGATTTCAGGCAACTTTGGCCATTGGACAACATTTCACATTGGTTTAGTGTTTGGCTTTTTTTGCGGCAAATCTTGAGTAAACTGTTTACTAATTATCGCTGATCCATGTCAATCAACCCACGGTCGGTTAATCCAGACCAAAAATTTATCGATCGATAATCTACCGTAATGGCAGTTATAAGGCGCGATTATAAGGTGCAGTCATGTGACATGCCTAATTTGTTTTATTGATCGCACAAGCCTAAGAAGTCATCCTCAAAGTCTTCGTGCATTTATGATTCAGGACATTGGTAGCAACAGAAACTTCGTAACTGCTTACATTTTTCGTTGCATCAGTCAAATGAGCTGTTGTTTCTCTCAGCGTACCAGAAGAATGGAAATGCTGCTATGGAGTCACCGTCACTGCTTGCATGTTGCACGTAAATGCTCATAAGACGCTTCATTCTGCCTTCTTTGTTCCCATTACGCCCTTCATTTCCGAAAAGTAACACTTTACACACGATTTTGAAGCTCGACTGGCATTGACGGTCCCATGGCGGGGTGCATCGGGTCGGGGTCTCACAGTGGGGAGGGCGGATGAGGCTACCTGAGAAATGTGATGCTTTAGAAGCCGTCAAGTCCAAAGCTATGCATATTTTGCTTCTTTACCAAAACAATGCTTGTAACGTTGCATTGTTTTGTGACGAACCTAATTTATCATTGTCATAGCTGATGCTGTTAAAGCTGGCACTCTAGTCATTGTTGGGCCTGATATAACTGTGGCTGCTTTCACAATTTCTCAACATGTTTTCACTCCGCACGTTTCATGGTGGCCTCATGCTTTTAACTCCTCGCTGTCCAGATGAGTCCTGGAGTGTACCTACTTTTGCTGTACGCGGTAAAGCGACTTTACGCACGCTTTTAGCACTTTCTCACCCGCTCCAGCTGCTATTGTGGTGTAAAGCGCTATTTGACCTCAACCTCATGGTCACTGAACCAGGCAAATAAACAAAATGGGGATGTTCTTATTATAAGTGATAGCATATCTCTGAACTCTACTTCCGTGTAGAATGAGTTGAATAGCACGCAACATTTGCATCGCTCATATTCATCTTTTGCCTATTAACCCCTCAACACAAACTTTGTAACAATGTCATTCCCGTCACTAGGATTTCATTTATGACAATTACTTCGTATAAGAAGAGTCATAAACTACAGTAACTTTACAAGTTGTTGATATCTATTCTCCTTCTTCTCTTCGAGGAGGATACTGTTGCATTGCAATCGGTACACAAGAGGTATTTGTCGTGGCCAAACCACAATCGCAAGCTCCATACGACCCAGGTAGGAGAAAAAGGACGTGTAAACATATCTTTTGAGCTCAGAAATGACTTGTACGCGCAGTCGGGGCCCTGGCCATCAGCACGGAGGGAGCGAGGCTATTTGGCGAGCGTCTCCCGGCTAAGTTTTCTCGAGGTCGGCAACGAGGTCGCTTTCCCCCTTCCCAACAGAGACAATCGGGCCGGAGCTGCCGCGGTTTTATTTGTACGCAAAGAGGCCACTCGAGGCCGGAATCTGGGCGAGGATGCCTCGGCCGAGGGAGAGCCGACCGGCCGGCCCGGTCGTAGGAGGCGATGTCGGCCTCGTAGCGGAAGTGGGCTCAAGCGCGCCTTTTAAACTTGTGGCACGACCTGAAAATGACGTCTCAGATGTGTCCGCACAAGCAGCAGACTCAACAGGGTTTTTTCTTTCCTCGCGCGTCAAGAATTGCGAGAAATGCAAGTCACGCAGTGATTTTCTTTTTTCTATGTATACAAAGATGGAGAGCACTTGTGGCATTTGTCCGGAGGTGACGTAGAGGACGTCTCAAGAGTGCTTCCTGGACTTGCTTCACCTCGCGGACTTAGATGGTAACGGCCATTTGCATCAGAGTCCGATCTCCTACCCTCTTTAGGGTCGGTCCTCGTCAGGGTCAACCCGACGTCAGAGCTGGAGGTCAAGTCGCTCCCCCTCCCCGCCGTCTGCACTGATTTTGACCGACCTCACAAAGTTAAACTTGCCCCAGTTTTCATGTGCAACCACTGAAGAAGAAGAAGAAAGGGTGCCTGGATCATAACTCCTTGAAACAGAACAGTGGATGTAACATTTGCACCTCCTGCAGCAGTTGCATTTTCTCTCGCAAATAAAGTGCAGGGGCTGTTTTTGGATTGGCAGTGAGACAAACCACAGCAGACCAGGGTTTTTGTCCGTGAAGAGTGGTCAAATTGAGTCTCAATTGCCAGCAAACGACAGAAATGAAATACAGAACATGTCTTGGGCTTGGTGTATCCACCTCCGACAACAGCAGGCGCCTCTTGCACAAGTTTTGCTTGGTCACGATGTGGCTGCTCTGATGAGCCCTAGAGGCCACTGCACTATGCCAACGCATGGGTGTCCAGAACAAATTCGAAACCCTCGCTGCCTCAACGACTGGAAATGGTACAAAGTGTGACCAATCTGACCAAAGGTCGAGTCAACAGATCCTCAATTTCAAGGCAGGCGCACAACATCCATTCTACGCAGTGTCAAATTTGAAGTGGACAACCCCGGATCAATAGCAGACAAGGCACAAGTAGCAGCGGTCTCAAGCAGAGCCTTTGTTTCATAGTTGCCGTTGGAGACACCATCGTTGGCGCATTCGAATCCACCGAAACCCCGAGGACCCAAACCCGGGCCGATCCGAGCTGCCACTCGTCAGCCCGACGCATCCCTGATCGACATTTTGTTTGCCTTCCTCCGCTTAATTTTCTGGCAAAAAAGAGAGAGAACAAGAGAGTTTTTATGCCGACCCGGCAGAGAATCGCGGCCGTGTCGGCGTTCGCGGCTGAGTACATGTGTGCGGCCCTCAGGCAGTGCAGGGCGCAGCAGAGCAGAACCCGCCAGCCGGGCAGATTCAACCAGCACCGCCACAGCTTCAGCCTCAGCAGCACCAGCAGCTCAGTCGGAGTAAGACGGACTGCACAGGGAAGAGAGAGACGAAGAGAGACAAGACCAAGGTCTACACGACAAAAAACAGCTCGGTCCCCAACGAGGTCGTCTGCAAGGGCCGCCGTTACGACACCAGGGGAGACCCGAGCACCGCCAAATGGTCATCGGCCGCGCCCGGGCATGAGAGGTTTGTTGGGTATTTGCACTTGGCTGAAGGAGGGAGGGAGATTTTTAAGGACTTGTTGTATTCGCAGTCCGGCCACCCCCGAGCCCGACGTCTACCCTCGCCGCCTGAGCTCCTCCTCGGGAGTCTATGCGGCGGCGGCCCGGCGGCCGAGCCGCCGGGACGGGACCGGGAGGAGGGGACGACGATCGCGGCGGACCCGGATCCGGAGGAGAGACGGACCGGGAGCGGGGACGACGATGCCCTCGCGCCCGCCGCGCCGCATCCGCGACCGGACCGCACCACTAGAGACTATCCGGCCGCCGCCATGGAGGCCGGAGAGAACGGAGACGACTCGTCGCCTCCGTCGATTTCTTCGCCCCCATCCTTGTTGTCCGCATCGCCGTCTTCTTCGTTCGAGGCCCTTCCCACCAAGCTAAAGTCACAGGAAGAGGAGGATGAGAACGACGAGAACGGAGGTGAAAACCGGGACGAAGAACTCGACCAGAAAGAGGCGGCGCAGATCAAACGAGATGCCGTTGCCAACAACTATAACAGGAGGGAGAATGTGCAAAATGACGCCAACGGGGGCGATTCGTCGCCGGCCGCCACAAACGGCGTCGAAGAACACGGCAACGTCAGCGACGTCGCCGACATATATAAAGATCCAGACCAAAAAATGCGGCACGAGGGCTGCGACGACGGGAATCTCAAAGCTCTCTTGGAGGACGGGGTTGCAGCCATCAAGGACAGTGATTATGAGAGGGCCATCATCAGCCTGAGGAAGATCTGTCACGTAAGTAGGACACATCCTCGCGTGAGTTTGAGTGCCTAACAGCAGATCTTGCAGCGAGATGACGTTACGAACCACGAACTACTCGACAAGGCCAAGGGAAGACTTGTGTTCGCCATCAACCATCTTGGCAAGGAGAAGGCCGAGAAGGTAAGAGTCCTCGACGGGGACGAGAGGTTGGATTCGGCAAAGTTATGATGGTTGTTTATCTAGGTGGGTCTGTCTGATGACTGGAAAAGTGGCCCGGGAAAAGGGCAAGACTCATCCAACTATGGCTCGACGTTGGTACAAACTGTGTCATCGTCGCCGCAACATCAAGAGGTTCTGGACAGGCCTGCGTTCAGTGAAAAAGTAATTGCAAATTCAGATGAACAAATTGACCATAAGTACAAAATTCTACATCCTGTTACGTCGGACTTCCAGGATCTGTGTGCTGTTGACGCCAGCGGTGGTGATGAACCTCCCAGTACGAACAGCACCAACACCACACCGGAGACTGACCGCGGCGATAGCGAGAAGCATGAACCCAACAGAGACAATGAGAAAGACTATATTATGAGTAAGGAAGATTCGAGCGGGGTCCAGGAAGATGCAGACACGGCCCTCGTTGTGGCCATAACAACAACCGCAGCAGCAAACAAGAAAGAGTCCAGAAAGGAGAAGCGTTCCAAGGAGAAGAAGGAGCGGAGGGAGCGGAGGACCAGCAACAGGAACCGTGGCGCCAGCAAGTCGGAGGACGAGAGGTGGCATTGCACCTACTGCGGAACCTCCTTGCCAAACCAACGTGAATTCCACGTGAGTTGTGCACAATCGCAATCACTTTGCCGACAGTTGAGTAGTCATGAACCTTCTTTGCAGGCACACTGCCGGACTGATCAGCACCAACAAGCTATTATGTCAGATGAAGGTACGTAATACTTGTTCGGATGCAGCGTCCCATCCTATGCTGTGCAGTAGCGTAGAACGTGTCCTGTAGTTAATTTGAACAAGTCTTCGGCTTGGTAAAACATTTGCCACGTCGACCTTATACGTTGTGATGAATTGAATGTGACGATATTCATACTGGATCCGTTCGTTCTCTAGGCCGCACATGGAAGTTTAGGCCACCGCCAAGGGGGTTCGGCTCTGAGGCTTACATCATGTGCAAACAGATGGTCAATGAAGGTAGGCTGTTTTAATGGACTTCAATTGAAGACGATCTTTGCTACTTCTGGTGAATCGTTGAAGGTTCTTGCCGATTGGGAACACAGTGTGTGGAAGCGCACAGCAGGGAAGAGCTGAAGGAGTGGAAGGAGAGGTTCGAATACCGACAGAAGAAAGCCCAGAAGGCAGCGAAGCTCTATGGGAAGTCCTTCGTAGACATTGTACTGGACAAATTAGCCGCAGCAAAGAATCCGCTCCAGGTGAGTCAAAGTTGGAGTCTAGTTTGAACTGGAGGAGAGGGAAGTGGTTTATGTCTTGCGATACTTAAGCTTTCGGAGCAAGTCAGCGGTGATAATGTTACTCTCTCACATGTGAGGAGCTTTTTATTATACTGGACAATGAGTAGATATAGCGAACTTCTTGTTTGCAGATACTGAAGTCAGAGTTAGACGGCGTGGAGTGCTCTTGCCCCGAGCTGTTGGACTCCTGTGCTGCCCGCAAGAACAGGCGACTTGAGTGGACCTTCGAGCTGTCTTGCGGCCAGCAGGTGCTACTACACGTCGCCCTTCTCAACGATACCAACAGGAGACATTTTCGTATCGACTACGTCAAGCATGCCAGTTTCCACCACGAAAACGGAGACCGTGAAAACAGCAGTGTGCAGATGGTCAAAACGTTTGAGATGGAAGATGGATTGCAGGTGAGTGTCAGCTGAGATGTGTCCCTTTTTTTTCTAGCAATGCAGTATGGTGATCAATTTCAGGAGTGGTCCGACGGCAGTGCGCCTAAGATCTCCGGCAGCACTAACATGAAGTACTTGATTCGCATCTCATTTGTGTCAGACATCTTCGGCACCTTTCGTCAGTCAGTCGTATTCGACTTTAGCGGCAGTTCTGGCGTCTATCTGCGCAAGGACATCTGTGTAGACGTTGAGCCGGATACAGAAGACGAGGAACGAGCTGACGAGGCCAAAGAAGCTCTGGATGAGTCTCATAAAGCACTGCTGGAAAAGTTGATACGCCAGCCCGAGCGCTGGGATACCACCAATTCTACTGTAGTGGACTTTGATCCACCTATCGTGCTTCCGGAGCCGGAAGACGCTGCGCTACTAACACGTTACCCGCCGCCTCGCCCACGGACCTTTCGTCTTGGTTCAGGTAACGGCCGCGGAGGCGGCGGCGCTGCTGATGTTCGACTGACCCGTCAGAACTACCGTTCCCGTATGCACGAACTCCTCTGCGTGGAAGAGATGGCACAGTTCGAGCGGCTCACACAATTTAACATCGTCACGACGCTGGAGGTGACCAAGAACTACCTGCTAAGTCCGACCAGCACGAACTCATCAACAGCTAAATACGCTCGTCAGGGAGAACTCTTTGGCAAGATGACTCTCGGGCAGAATCTCAGTGAGGACACTCCTGCTGGGAGGCTCATCTTGACCAACTGTCAAATGCTCATGCTCAGCAAACCAGAGGCCATGTCAAAGAAGGCGGAGGGGAAGAAGAAGAAAGCTTCTTCAAAGCGTGTTGCCTACATTTCAGCCATCGAAGACACGGGGAAGAGCACGCTCTATCTAAGACTCTCTTCTCGTCTGGTCACGGACTTGTGTCTGGATCCAAGTGTCAACGACGAAGTCGAACTTGAGGTGCAGTTCCAGCTTAATCGAATACCACTGTGCGAGATGCATCAGGCCATCGACCAATTATTGGACGTAGAACTTGTCTATCCTGATATCTGTACCCCAGCGCCGCAGATTCCTTGGACACCAGGCCGACAGTGGCCAGAGACGTCTACCTCCTCTTCTGCCGATCAGTTAGCGCCGCGATTGAACGCGAAACAAAGAGAGGCCGTGCTGGCCATAACCGCGCCGTTGTCGGTGCGCTTGCCGCCACTGCTTGTCATTGGACCCTACGGGACGGGCAAGACCTTCACGCTAGGACAAGCAGTAAGGACACTGCTTTTAAGCGAGAACAATGGTGACCCCAAGAACAAGCCCAGAATATTGGTCTGCACCCATTCCAACTCCGCGGCCGACCTCTACGTGAAGGAATACCTACATCCACTCATACTGTCTACTTCTCGTGAGATCAAGCTTCGTAGAATTTACTACCGTCACCGTTGGGTACAGACTGTGCACGCTACCGTCCAGAAGTACTGCTTGATTGAGACCGGCTCGTCGGTACCCGAAGGTGGCCCGATGGAAGGTGGAAGATGGAGCGGAATGGTACACGTGCCTCGCTCCTTTCGCAACCCAACTCGTGCAGACGTCGAAGATTGCGACGTGGTCGTGGCCACCCTGTCCACGTCCCGCCACTTGGCTTCTCTTGGCCTACCAGCGGGACATTTCACTCACGTGCTGCTGGATGAGGCGGCGCAGGCGATGGAATGCGAGGCTTTGCTGCCACTTGCTCTTTGCGACTCATTTACGAGGGTCGTCTTGGCCGGAGATCACATGCAACTCAGTCCAGAAGTTTTTTCGCCTTTTGCAGCGGAGAGAGGATTGGGAAAATCCTTACTGGAGCGGCTGTACGAGCTTTATCCAACGGACTATCCATGCAGGTAAGACATATTAATGTACTGTAGTTGCAGTACGTGGCTCCCAGTTGGTACATACATGTCTGCGCCATTTTTGTCCCGAGTTAAGCAGATTAGATGGTAGGACGCTCGAGCAAAATAAGCAGTTGCCCATTCTTTCTCTCCAGGGTTCTTCTTTGCGAGAACTATCGGTCCCACGCCGCTGTAGTGGAATTCACTTCTCGACTGTTCTATGAGCAGAAGCTGGTTGCGGCCGGCGGCCAGACGAAACATGACCGATTCTATCCATTGACCGTGTTCACTGCGCGAGGCGAGGACATACAGGACGCTAACTCCACGTCCTTCTACAACAATGCAGAGGTGTACGAGATCGTTGATCGCGTCGCCGAGCTGCAGAGATTGTGGCCCAAAGAATGGGGCATCCGGGGAGAAAACGCCATCGGAGTGGTCACGCCCTACTACGATCAGGTAAGGGACCAAATCATTGAGCGGTTTCTAATTTACGAACAGTATGAAAGTGAACTCACGATACCCACTGCCGTCACCAGGTCCAGCGCATCCGCAGCGAACTTCGTCGTCGGCGCCTGTTCGGCGTTAGCGTGGAGCGTGTGCTTAACGTGCAGGGGAAGCAGTTCCGAGCTGTTTTCCTATCTGCGGTCCGCACCCGCAAGACCTGCGTGCCGACTTTATTCGCAGAGGATCCCAACGGCTCAACGGACTGCGACTTTGGCTTCCTGTCCAACGAGAAGCTGCTCAACACGGCTATCACGCGTGCCCAGAGTCTGGTGGCAGTGGTTGGCGATCCAGTGGCTTTGTGCAGTGTGGGCAAGTGCCGGAGAATGTGGGAGCAGTTTGTGAGGGAGGCGCACTCCAACTCCTCGCTCTTTGGCTTGTCATGGCAAGCACTGAGAGCTATGCTAGACAACGTTGAGCTCAAGAAGACGTACGTGCTAAATCCTTTCGCACCCGTGTTCGTCCCGCGGGCCCACCGCTACAGGGAGCAATTCCTCTTGACACAGATTTCTGCAATGCAGCAACAGCAGCCGCCCACATCGATAGGTCCAGGGCAATCCCAACAATCCATGCCCGGATTCTCTCCGTTCGGACTGCGACCACAACAACAGCCGAGTCCGAATGCAGCTGCGGCTGCAGCGGCCATGACGACTGTCCACCAATTCGGATTTTATCCACCACCCCAGGGGCCGCCAACGCAGCAGACAGCACCTCCACTTTCAGTTCAACAGTCGCAACCTTTATCCACGACAGCATCGGCTGCTGCAGCAGTGGCGGCTTTCCGAGCTTTTCCTCCAACCCTTTTTAACAGCTATTCAACAATTCCACCCTATCCCAACCCATTGGGTCAGCTGCAGCAGTTTCTGAAGATGCCAGGATTCCTTCCCCAGCCACAACCACCACCTCCGCCGCCCATGTGTCCACCGCCAATGGGGACTCCGCCGCGCCAGGGTAGTCCTGCCGCAGTAGGGTCGGTGCCTGGCGGGCCGCCTTTACCTTGGCTTGCAGCCGCTCCCCAACAGCAAACCTTACCTCAAGTGACCAAAGCTGCCCAGATGTCGGCGCCTTTTCATCCGCTGAGACATGCCAATTCGTCTCCAACGCTGTCGCATCAGAATCCAATACCTGTTCCCCAAAGAATGGCCAATCTTCCTCCTCAGCAACACCTGCCACTGCCACCATTTGGACCCCCGCATTCCCCAATGATCGGTCATGCGCATCATCAACAGGCACCGATACAGCCGAACCCATCTTTTGCCAATTCGAAATATCAACGACCGGCAGCCAGCTCTCCTAACGTCTCGACCGCAGGTAGCATTTCCAGGGGAGATCAACAGAAATTCCAATTTCTGCATGACGGAGTACATTTTCCATCATCGTCATCGTCATCATCGTCGTCGTCGTCGTCATCGTCATCTTTCTCTATGCAACCAAACGGCACGTCGACTTTACCGCCCAATACCTCTACTTCTCTGGTGGACCTCGCTGCGGACCTGCTGCCGCAGGATATGGATTTGCCCAACATAATGCGCAGTTCTCAGATGCAGATGGCCTGGTACAATCATCTTTGTGTCAGCCGCGGACATCGACAGGCAGACCTTTTCGAAGAAGTGATTTCCAGCCTCCAACAATCTCCAGAGCTGGTGGCCATCGTCGGGGAGAAGATAGCTGCGAAGCGAGGAGGAATGGAGAGTGGTAACTGCGAGCAACAGCAACGACAGCAACAGCAACGACAGCAACAGCAACGACAGCAACAGCAGTACCTGCAGCAGCAGCAGAGGTCAGAAGCTATTTTGGCCAAAGACTTGGAGGCCATGATGCTGGGAGAGTCCAACAATACTGGTAACACGAGAAAAAGCAACGAATCTGCTGAAAACTACTCTGCTGACGCGTTCTTCGCCGAGGATCCCATGATGGCCGACGTTTTGAGAAAGGATCCCGTACTGTCAGAATTTCTTGGTGAAGAAGCTGGGGCTAGAGAAGAATGTGGCAGCAATCGTGGATATATTCCACTCTACCTTCGGCGATCAGCGAGCGATGCCACAGCGACTTCTGAGCGGAAAGCCTCTCGACACCTCGGTTTTGCCAGCATCGCGGCCACCGCAGTGGCGTCCGAAGCGGCGAGATCACCAGCGACGGCATCGCCGTTCTACACTCCTCTGGTGAGGACGACTCATGCGACATCGCATGCAGCTCAGTCACTACCCCGAACGACGACGGCGCCGGCGCCGCCGCCACCGCCGCCGCCCCCACCTCCAGCTAAAAGTGGAGGCAGCATTACTGTGGAAGAATCGGCACAACCTCTGACATACGCCAACGTCTTGCGCAATCCGCAGAGTAGGGTAAGGGAGGAGGGCACCATACTTCAACCATCGTCTGTTTTCGCCAACGACGGTGACGCACTCACTAGGATTAGGAACCTTGGCACGCAGGGCAACAGAGAAGATGGAAACCAAGGCATGGGGTTGTTTAACTTTAAGTGGTAACAGCTACCATTGAAAGGACTGACAGGAAAAAAAAAACCAGGAAAAAAAAATACGCTCTCAATCAGGAGTGCTTTTATCGTGAAGAAAGAAGTTACCCTTCCCATACTCGTTCTCTATCCTGTTGTAACTCTACTGTATGATTGTCGATGAGTCAAGCAGTTTCTGTGGACCCACAGTTCTTTTCGGTATGGTCACGTTAACCCAAACGGATCGTTACGATGCACCGATGTCGCAGGTACATAATGTACAAGTTTTCGCAAGGGTTCCTCGACCAGATATTGCTAAATCTTTACTCATGTTGCCGTATCCTTTCTCCGGAGAATGTGAAGTATGTTGTAGAGATCCGCTTGGGTAACTGCCTTTTAATTTTGTAGTGTCTATTCGTGTAAAATTAGTTATAGTAGTGACACACAGACACATGTATGATGAATACACGCTAACGCCACATAGGCTTTGAAAAGAAAACCAAAAACCCAAAAAGTCTAGCTTATAATATAAAGAGATGTTAATGTGATAATAACCAAGAGTAGTAGCATGAAAAAATAGTTTAAAAATTAAAAAAAATTCATATAACAGCAAAAACACAAAAAGTTTTTTCTAGCCTCTATAAGAGATTGTAAACACATACGTTTCTGTACTATCTCAGATGACCAATAGATTTTGAAGACAAGACTTGTAAGTAGTAAACTGACTCACCTATGTTCGAACACTTCTTAAATGTTTTTTTCCCCCTTGTTCAGAATAAGCGTGCTTTTCCTCCCTACTCACCATGGAATGTATCAAAGATTTGTAAGTTAACTGTGTCACACAGAATTTTTGTGGACTGTAGAAATTTTTTCTTTTATATAAATTTGCCCTTCTTGTCACTTTCATATGTATGTTAAAAATATACCTGTCTGTACCAACGTACCTAAGTTAAGTAATATACGGTCTTGAGTTCCATAAGGGATGGAGGAACAGCATCACAGATAGTGTAAGATAAATATGTATTATGCATTTGATGTCAAAAACACGTGATATAGCGTACGATAGTGTAGCAGATTTTCGTAGGTACGACGTAATACAAACCGATTAAACACGAGGAAAACTGGAGTCGTTCACATGTGGAACAGGATGGTAATAGTAGCAGCAGTAATTAGCAATGCCTTTATCATAAAGATCGGTAGTAGCACATTTACGTTGCAGTAATGATAGTAATGACCAATAAAAAATATCTTGCAAATTGCAGAGAGAACGATGTATCTGTAAATAGTAATCGATGCAAACATTGGTAAAATGGATAAAGGCCAAGATACACTATGGAAGTACCTTTTTCTATCTGTCGTTTCCGTTGTCTTTTTTCTGTTCTAATCAAATGATATTTCCATAGTTCATAAGGGTCTTAAGACATATTTAATGCACACATAACAAGTGTACGTACTAGCGATGATCAGTGAAGGGGAGGGGAGGGCATAGATCGACGATGAATACGGCCGCATGTAGAAAGGGTCAGGTTGGTTAGGTGTGGAGAGGAGGGGGTGGCACCTTCACACTAAGGAATTCTGGCTGGTCACTTATGGGTCTCCGGGTCCAAGACAAGACGTCCCCCACACGAGGGAACACTTTGGGATACCTGGATACCTCGGGGGTCCAACCAAAATTTCCCTGTAGTGTGAAACGCAATGTGCACGATGACGGAACTGATACGTATGTTCGTACGTACGTAGTAGTATTAGGTGTCAAAATATATGCATAGTACTCGTCTGTTGAGGTTTACAGTACAACGCAATGATATCTCTTTTCTTATGGAGGATCAAGAGGCCACGACGTTCTTAACACATTTCAAGTTGTTCACAAAGTGTTTCTCGCCCTGCTTATCATTTCAGTCGATATAGTTTGCGCTGAGGAAGTGCACCCTCTTGTGGGTCTGCCTGGGGCTCCGGATCATGTCCGCCCAATGCTGAAGGCGTGCGCCCTTCGCGCCCAAGCCCAGGACGATCCCGCCTGCAAATGGTGACGACATCATCGATGGCTAGTGTTAATTTTAAGCAGCGTCTAACATTGCCACCAGAAGTAGTGCTCAAAACTATGAACCAAAGGATTATCTACGATGTAAGAATATGCATGTCGTACCGATGTACTCATCTTGTCGGCCCTTCTCCCTGTCCCAGACGGTGATGTGAAGGCTCTGCTTGGCGAGGTCGCTGGCGTTCGTGGGGTACACGAACTGCTCGTGGAAGTCCGGATTCAGGCTCTTCCACTTGACGGTTGTTTGGTGTTTAGAGTTCTTTCCCACCGGATGAAGCACTCTGAACACAAAAAAAGTGTGCGTTGGTGGATTGCCTACCTTGCAGGCGTCACAACAGCGACGATTGCTTCAAACTTACACTTGAACGAATGGGTTGGCTGATCCTGCCTCGTCCATCTGAGGGAGGTCCAGGCACTGCACGACCGTGACTTTGAGGTTTCCTGACTTGGCGAAGAAGGCCAGGGAGAGTTCCACGCGACCCACGTTAGACGCCACGATCAGACCGCAGTCATGAGTGTCCTAGAAAAGAACAATTTAAGGATGTCAACAAGCGGAACGAAAGTGCGAAGATTGGCATCGCAGGTCAGTGCTGACCTGCGATGCCCTCCAGAGCCCAAAGAACAGTGAAGAAGCCCCTCTTGGTGCTAGCTCAAGACAGTCATTGAATAATTGAATTGGTCACGTAGCTTACCAATAAATATTAATACCAGTCATTGTTACTGAATGCCATCTAAGCCCTTAGGTTGGTGCCAGATTGTACTTTATAAGTGAACAATATCAAAGAACAGCAGAGACTCGATATAACGATTCTCGATTCAACGATAAGTCTCGGTTTGACGATAAATTTGCTGCCTACGAACTTTTTTACTCCACTACCTAGAGAAAGTCAAAATTTAACGGTACTCTCGACAGCCTGAAAATATCGTTATATGGAGACTTCACTGTGGTGGAATTCGTGGATTGGACCCTGTCCGTGACATCGTTGTTTTGCATCCAACGCAATGTTCAAAAGTGTCTTCCGAATAGGTACGAGGTCGTGGAGCATCCGCACTTACCTTGAGATTAGGTCTCTCCAGGGTCATTTGGAACTTCTTTTGCGTTTGCGGTAGCAACTTTTTCAGTGGCAGCGATGTCTCCGCAAGCAAGTGGTCACCGGGAAGATCTTCGTCTGAAGGAACAAGAAAGTAACTTACGTCCTGTGAAGTGGAGCTGAGAGGAGCAAGAAATAGAGCAAAGAAATTCTTTCGTCTCATCCTCGGTGAAACCTCAATAATGTACGTGCGTACTGTGCGTGCGCGAAGTTGCGATGAAATGGTGGAAACATCGATTCTACCTCACGTATAAACAGAGCTTGAGGGCAGCTACTTAGTACTCAAGTATTAAGATATGAAGTAGAAGTCCGCCGACGTAATGTACGTCCTGTCGCTCTACAAACCTATGTTCTGTACAGTACATCGAGGTAAACTACAGGAGCTACATAATAGTTGAACGAGTTATTTGTCTCTATTAATGCATATTAGTACTCATGTGGCTGCAGCGGCTCAAAAAGTATCTACTCGAGCAGTTACGTGCTTTAGCTGCCACAGTGACGGATATTTCTACGAACTCTTGACGATGGGGGTGATCACGGCGTACATTGGTACGTGCATTGTATTCTAGATGAATTCGGACAGAGTTTTAGAGTGTTCTAACTGCTAAAACCAAGCGTTGTAGAGCCAGCTTCGCCACCATATCTCTAAAAAGTTGCTGTACCTGCTTCGGGGGGGACAGAGTGGAGCTACCTATCTGTGTTCTCACCTAGGACGGCTATGGCGATGGTGCTGTTCGGCAGATTTGCGCTGGTCACGCCACTGAAGTGGAGCATTGAGTTAAAACTGGGATTCACACTCTTGTGGACGGTCTTCGTGCATTGCTGGTTGCTGCCCTGCATGTTGGAGGGGGTGATGGAAAGGAAGAAGAATGGCTTATTTTTTGATGCTGCCTATGGCACATGTCAGTCAATAGCAATAGCGTCTTGTCTCTCCAAGTTACATTTCACATCTCTGACAGACACAGCGAGCACACGAGTGCGTGCACGGAGAAGAGGGACAGCAAGTGCTCACCTTTCCCGTAGGCGGCGTGATCGTAACTTTACAGTAGGCGTCTGACAGTCCGTTGATGTCCATCCCTCGAATTTTCTACAAAGGAGACACAAGTTTGGGAGAATCTTTGGCAGAAGAACATTCCTTTTCTTCCTTACTTTCGCCTTGAGGATGTTCACGACGAGAATTTGATTCGCCTCGTCAAACACCAAACTGAACTCGATTGTCCCATAAGAGCCTAAGATGAAACATAAGGCGTAAGCACACGTTGTGTGTACCTCCTGACAGTCTAGCAGTGAGGTTGTGTCTGCACCTGTAGTGCATACGTACGTAGGTAAGGCAGTTGGTTGCTACAAAAGGCATTTACTTCCTCAATGAGTTTATGACGCGCTGTTCTGCAGGATCTATTGCACTTTCAATATACATACACAATCTACTCGAAGCATTCTCACGCCGAACTTAATGCGAAGAAAAAGAAAACATTGCGTGCAGTAATGTCAGTGTACTCCGAAATGGAATAGATCGAACTTCGGATGCCAGCCCTTTTTGTTAGATATGCCATGGATGTGGGGGTTTTAACATCTGCAGATGAATGCGATGTCAACATGCATAAGTTGACATCAGCGCAGATGCAGATGCGCGGATAAGACCCAAAATCTGCTTTAGTCAAGATCGCAGACAGTAAGAGATGCCTTTAGTACGTACTTGAAGAGTACGTAGGTTACACCTATTTTCGGACCTGCAGCTTCTCAGCCTTTCCACCACTCGGGCGGTAACGATGTGGTCTGCAGAAGACTCGAGCCTAGAGTATTCGTTTACTAGTCAATGCAGATGCAAATGCAGGTATCAAAATCTTAGCGGATGCTCTGTGGATAGACATCAGTGGCATCGTCACTTCTTGTTGTGACTATGTAGTACGTTTAGCGAGAGGTTAGCTTTGGGGAAAGAATGGCACTGAAAAAGCCATGAACACTGCACATATATAAGAACTGCTCATTTTTCTTTCTTTCTTTTTGCAATGCTTACCATCAGGCGATCTGGGAGAGCTGAGGGTTTCATCGGAGCCACGACTCTGGGATTCTTGTCTACTGAAAAACATGATACAGGGAATAATGTAGAGAGAGGACATAACTTCACTTGAATTGTGTATTCAAGGTCTCCTGCGACCATAAATATCTGCTTTGTTTGAAGTCACTCATGCTACGATATTTCAGCTGTCCATGCAAAAACGCTCGACAAGTACTGCATTCGAAGTTTACGAGTGGTTTCATACAGTGCAAGGCAATCAATAAACGCGATTTTAGCACTTATGTCCTTCAGCTGTAAGTAATGTACATTTATATTTAGTACTAAGCGGTCTATTTCGTCAATTATTCATGTCCGCTGCACTCGGGTCTTCCTTTGAACACACAAGTTCCTTTGGGCCAGCAACACATTTGTCCCCCACATGAAAGCAGATTGTTTTCTTACGTACTCACCTGATGTATCCAGAGGTGGCTCCCTCTGCCTCGCTCTCCCTGGAAGTGGTGCTGGACGGCCGATTGGCACTGCCGCCGTTGCTGCTGGTGCAGCCGCCCACGGCGGCCGTCGCGGCTGAATCTTCCACGCATAAGTCCTTGCTCACGTCCTTCTCTTTCTTCTTGCTGACCTTGGTGCCCTTCTTTCGAGCTGTACTCAAGCGGCGGAGCGTTGAGGTGAGGCGGCTCTCCTTGTCACCACCTGCACAGACGTATGTACACGCATATAACATCATCGGCGCATATGTACTTACGTACGTGTACTATAAGTTACAAAACACATAGGACACACACACTCACATAGGACTGTGATTTCTAGAGTCACGCCAAATATAAGATTGTCATAGACTGCTTATGTCATAGCACCGCCCATTCTGAAATGAGCGGTGAGGTATAGCTCACATAGAGGTCAATAGGTATAGCTAAGCCTGCGTGACTTAGCTGTGTGGTACCAGTACTTGTCAGTAGTTTTCTATGGCTAGAGAAGGAGTCAGTTGAAGTGGACAGTGAGGTGGACAAACCCGGCAAGCCCAACTGGGGCTCGAACCATCAACTGACGACCTGCTGCCATCACTGCCATGAGCTGGGCAGAACGTGACAGTGTCAGGAATCAGTATCAGCCAGTTCCAAAAGTAACAACCCAAATAGTGCATGGTGAGGTCGAGGCTCACGGACAGCGCGAAGTACGTGGCAGACGAGAACTTATAGAATTCTCCCGAGCAATGCCGGGTGCAGGTTCAGCTAGTAGCGTTATATTTTTTGAGTTTTGACTGAGACCTTTGACTTTAGAGGAGCTTCTGAGCGTTCCATAGGGATGTAAACCACATCTATAGCTCAATCGAGTCAAAAATTAGGGCTGAAAAAAGAAGTGTTTGTTACACTTGCTATGTACAGTATGTTGTGTAACTTTGAGTTAAATGTGCAGATGGTAAATGGACCTAGAGAAAAAGATAGCTTCAGTAAAATCTAAATATTTCTGTCAAAGGGCAAAGAACCAGGCTGAAAAATATCAGTTTCCAAAACAGCACCCCTTTGGAGCTGGCCTAGAACATACGTACGTGCACACCAGGTGAGGTAGAAAAATAAGACTAAGTTTTTTCCGATGAAACAAGGGTTTTTTTAAAAAATTTTTAATCTCATCAACAAAAACGTGACTCAGCACATTCTGCGCCTTTAGATAAGGGGTTGAAGCTTAGCTTTGTGAGAACCAACAGGTTCTGGAACAAGACAGTCTGGCCACCGCCTCTTGATGCAAATCTATTTCATCATTTCATCCAAAATCAAGACATGATGACGCAACCAGAAGTAACTCTCGAAAATGGATCTCGATCATATCTGGAAGCAAATCTCCCGGCATCATAGTGAAAAATGAATCTGCCTTGTGACAGAGCTGAGGCATTGATTGCTGAAAAGCCATGTCTTTGGACAGCCAAATGTCTACAAAATGATTATTTCGCCGCATATTTAGTGCGGGCACCAGTTGTTCTTCACTTTAAAATAAGTCTTGAGGCGGCATCACTTTCGTATCTGTTTTTGGATTTGAAGACACCCTGTATAGTTGTAAAAGATGTTGACCTCAGATCATGTAGACGGGTGTCACAAAGCATTTCTGTGCAAACCGAATGTTCTACACAAGTCACTGTTGAAATAGTGAGACTACCAAGAATGTCAACTCTCCATATTGTGATCCTCGGCCCCGATCAATGCTCATGAGACCTCTCGGAGAAAGGCAAAAGGAACAAATTTCCAAAAAATGTTGAAATGTTTGAAAATGTTGTGAATTCTCTCTTGGCTAAGTGGAACTGGAAGCCCTTGAGGAAAGGTCTCACTCTAAAAGAAAACTTCACCTTAGTCTACATGAAGCGGCTGTGTGTGAAGAATGCAGTGCAGTTTAAAAAGGTGTCGAGAAGCCCCGTCGAGGGCTGCCAAGGCCCTCGACGGCGATCGTAAAAAATAGGAGGTGTATGCATTATATATAAAATGAGTTTTATAGTAACTCGTCTCCAACCTTTGGTTGGTAGGGAGGTTGAGGGTGGATTTTGAGGACGAAATCGAGGTCAAACGTTGCGCATGTTCTCTGCTGTCCACTCACTCCGTGCCGTCCACGCACGACTTGTAACACGGGTACACGATACCCCGATCCTCTCCATTTTGTTAGAGTCATCACAGAGTTGATTTTTTTAAACTGGACGACCTGGATGCAGTTGTATAAAGTGTATATTCCTGTTGCATATATATATATATATATATATATATATATATATATATATATATATATATTCCTATTGTATATTAGGCTAGGTCAAAAATTGGAATTCCCCGTGGGTGTCCAAAATTTGTCACCGCCTACCATTTGAAGACTTTGTAGTCAAATGAAAGTGAAAAAAGGAGTTTTAGCTATGCCCAAATGCATTTAAAGTTGCATGACACTGTATAATAAGTTGAATTTTTTTTCTTCAGGATTTGCTGTAAAATATTTTTGTGACCAACTGGAGCATGTCAGCATTTTGG
>JAAUXU010016977.1_pt1 | contig 45870 bp, 40 predicted proteins | sample 7278151 | NCBI WGS metagenome assembly JAAUXU01 (sample SAMN14350113, study PRJNA611818) | marine sediment metagenome | isolation source: surface marine sediment (1.8m) | place: French Polynesia: Moorea | collected 2018-08
ATTGAGAGACTCAGTCACATTTTTGCTCTTACACCCTACAGAATAGTGCACATCAGTTAAAATAACTGTTACACCCTTTTTGATGATATCATCATATCTACACTGTCACTACAAAGTCGAAATGAGTAACAGTCATCATCAGAGAATCCTTATTCGAGTTAAAGTCACGTTTTAGTGACTCAATACGACACCAGAGCAGAGGCACAACTTCTCATATTTACTAACACTTCCTCCTAAGTATTATCAGTCAGTCAGTTAGTCTTGAACGACAAAAAGATGCGCTGGCTTCGATTCCTCCTACGCATGGCAAAAGACGGGTTTGGCACTTTTTAGACTATATCTCAATAAGAATGGAGCGGAAAAAATGATGGGAGAATCTCGGGAAACCCAAACTTTCCTTCCGCGATCGGAAATCCCTGTTGTGCACAGCACAACGTACCGGGTTAATAATAATTCCTTCCTCCGCTCAAGCTCCATCTTCACCTTGAGGCTCAGCTGTGTTTTGGACAGAGATCGCAGTCTTTTCATCATTTGGCAGTCACTGAAGAAAGACGCTGAACAATTCAAAATCTTTGCAAAAATAATTAGTAAAATATTTGCAGGGAATGACTGAATTAAGGTGACCATATGAGACTGGTGGTCGTGGTCACTGCAGACACGGCTTCGGGCTTCTGACAGACACAGCAGTCGCTCGTGGCGTTGTGGGCCTGATCCACGGTGAAGGCTGAATCGTTCGAGAAGGTCTTGACAGAGGATCCGAACAAAATGGAGTCTCCTCTGGCACCTTTCACACCCGGGCTCCTAGTCCCTGGTGATGAGGAGCTGTTTCGTCTTCTTCGTTCATGACTCGGACCCATCGCATTGACCGCACACCAGGTGCCAGAGTTGCTCGCACCCACTGCACCAACCTGCTGGACTTCCCCAGGTCGTCCCTGATGGAAGACGTCAACCTGTCCGCGAACTCGTCTCGGATGTGGTCGGGTGCTTCCCTCAGCTCCCTTGACGGTGCCTCTGGGTCGAGAAGTGCTCAAGTCCCTCTCCGCAGTCACCTGATCACGTCCCATGGCCTCCGCCACGAGGATGCGCGGCGCTGCAGCGGGCAGTCAAGGCTGTCTACTATTGTTCTGCCACGCACAATAGTCGGCTGTACTAGATTCGGGGAAGAAATTGGTTTCGATGCCCAAGAGCCGAAAATTGGTGTCCCATTGAAATCGGGCAATTTGGCTTGCACACCCTGTCCTAATTATAGCACTTCAGCCCCAAACAATTACTCTATTTACGTCCATGTCCATTCGAGCCCAAGGCAGAGCAATTCTTGGACACCCTGTACATCACCAGCGCCGCTGAACGACCACTGACGACTCCACCGGCTCGTCCAGAGTAGCTGTTGCTTCAAGGCTGGAGAAGACCTCAACGTGCCTCCTCCTTGTAAGAAATTTTGGCGCATATTGAACACTCGATTTTGCACGGATTCCTCATGGCGAATGCAGTGAAGCGCGCGCGCGCACGCGCGCTTCGTTGCGCGCCGTCTTTTTGTCTTTTTTTCATTGGCCAAGAAAGAAAACCTTGCTGAATTTTTTTTTTTTTTTCGCCAATGCATCTTCCCAACACCAGCGGGAGGCTTTTTTCTCCTCCATCTATCCACAGACATCTGGCGCGGCCAGGAACTGACTGCTGCCATCGGGTCAGGGGAGGTCGATCGTCTTCTTCGTCGTCTTCGCCTTCGGCGACGGCCGCCGCCGCGGCAACGGCAACGCCAACGAGGTCGACCAGGTGTGCGGCGCTGGTCACCTGTGCCAGGAACGTGAGCGAGGAGGTCCACGAAGAGTGGCAGGAGCCGAATGACACCAATGCTTTTCAGCTGCGTACGCGTCAGGACAAATTGCAGGGAGGACACGTAAAAAAAATCAATAGTTGTGGCGTCCACTGCAGTGTCCTTGCCCACCTTCATAAGTGGTTCGTGATCTCCAGCGCGCACGCGCACGCGCTCACACCAGCGCGTGCGTGCGAGCGCGCACAATCACTGAGCGCAAAGACGAAGGGAGAAACGTCTCCCCCTCCAGAGCGCGCCCGCTTCCATTTTTTCCTGGATGACCAAATTGGGCGCTTTTGCGCCGATTTGGTTACTTTTTTGTTGCACCAAACTGCCAAAGTGTCTGCCATGGAGCAGCTCGCAGTCAGCTTCAGCCGGACCGCGTCTCCCCCCTGACCACGGACGGCAGCTTGGTGGACGACGTCGCCCAAGAGTTCTGCGTTTGGTGACTTTCTGGTCAGTTTTGTGGAACTTTTGGCAGGGATCAACAGACAACGCCACACGCGTTTCGTGACTCGATAGTAGCCAAGTGAGTTCAATGAGGGGAAGTTGTTTTTCCACTTAGTTTATCAATGCATCAATTTCTAAACAGGCTTTCAGTGTGCACAGTGAAGTGAACTTGGCCAGCACGTCTGCCTGTGGCTCCCATCTATGTGCACGTCCAGCAGTGTTGGTGTGCGCGCGTGTGCGTGCGTGCGTGCGTGCACACCCGCATAGGTCTGTGCGTCACTGCTGGAGATTCAAGTCCAAAACATTGGAGACACCGTTCAAGTTCTGGCATTTCCCAAGCTCCAGACGTAAGTAAGGGAACTATCTTGTCAACTTTCACTTCCAAGTTATCTGCTACAGAGCAGAACGTTAACGTCAGCACTCTTAAGATGAAGCTGTTTTTATACGTTCTCATTCGTGCAGATTCACCGCGAAAAAAAATCCGGATGTTGCCAATAAAATGTACAATATCGGGCGACTGAGTTAGATCTCTGCGTGTCCCTGATGCTGCGCACGCACGCACTTAGCCAAACCCAGCTGATTCCCCCTCACACGCACACACTCGAGACACATACGTGAAGATGGGAGAAAGAAGGGTAAAAACACAAATGCTTGGCCAAACAAAGCTTCTGCACTGAGTGCTGTAAACCCACATATTGCAAATATGAGTGTGCACGAGAAGCACACACAATCCCCCCCTCTCCAGTCTCATCCAATTGGGTTGTTATGGGGGAAATGATTTTTTCCCCTCCTGCAATTGTGCATAACTTTGTTGAATGTGTAGTACTTTTGGCACAGATCCACATGCATCAGAAAACAAACAGCTGCCACTTGAGATGAACCGTGAGTGTCATCACCCTGAACTCCTTGGTGAAGTCTGACCTGTCTGACACCTTCTCCTATTGCCAACTGACCACTTTAGGATAAAAGCATCACCGTCAATTGCCTCCTCACCCTTATTCATGGCCTCCTCTTCAACAGCCCTAAGTGCTTTTGACTGGTGTAAGGTAAATATTGCCTCGCTCCTGTCTTGATGACATCTATGGAGCCTTGAGGCTGTCATGACGTCATCAAATTGTCCTAGCCGACCTCGCAGAGGTCGAGTGCAACTTCTGCCCCAACTTGGGCAGCCACTTTTTTGCTGGACACCACCTTGACGATGGCCAGCGTCGTGAGCAGGGTGAAAGCAGTGCCATTAACACAAGTTGTCAACCCTGCGCTACTGATTGACCATGACGAAGCCCTGGTGTCTGCTCAGACTCACGACGGCGGGCAGAATGCTACGCCTTTTCTTCAGTCACTTTTTGGTGCACACGTTGGTGTTCTCGTGCTCCGGGTGCCAGCCGTTGCTGGGCACGCATGTGACGGACACTGACTGAGGCCGAATCAAATCTGCACTTGAAGGCTTTTCCGGGGAAAAGGCAATTTGAGGGCGAATTCTAAGGACTCAAGACCGTGAAAGTCCCATTTTTTTTTTTTGAAAAAGGCTCATTTGAGTCGGTCTCGCAAAAACAACAATGTTGAGTATGCAACAATTGACGTGACGAAAAGCAACTTTGTTGCATGTGAACTGACCGAGCACTTTGAGATCACGACAGCAGCAGAGAAGGATGCTCTTCTCACTCCAGAATGTCTGGAATTGGAGCCTCCCATTGGCTTGACCACTTCAGATCCATCGGCAGGAGCTGCTTATGGAGCATCTGCTTGCGCAGATGCGATTTCAATCCCGTAGTGCGGAGAAATATTCTGGCCCTGAAAATGTCGCACTTCCTGACCCCCCTCCCCCCCATTCAACCCTGACACTGCCCCCCTGCAATGCCTGCGCGGACTTGGCCCTGTTCGCAGCACCTCGTCGCACCTCTGCTGCCAGTCACACTTGGAGATGGGCGGGTGACGCCACATTTGGGGTGCACCGCAAATGCGTTGCAGCTGCAGGCAGGCGGAAGGACCACGGAGATGGGTTTCTCTTCTCCCCCCCCCTCCCGCCAAGACTTAGACGGTGGCCTTGGCCTAGCCTAGCACGCGCGCGCGCGCCAGGACAAACTGGCTGGCAAATACACTGAAGGACAGAGATGGCAAAAGACCAAATTTTTGGCATCAAATCTCGAAGCTGCAGCGATGCTGACTGCATCATGCAGTGAACAGGAAGTACATACGTAGGTGTGCGACGGACGTCGCACTTTCTCTGGTTTTGTACACTCTTGGGTCTGGTATTTTAGGGCTCCAAAAAAACTCATGGGCCCGATCATGACTTTTTCATGCCCGATTGTGTCGCAAAGGCCCGCGTGCCCGCCCACTCTCAGTACATAAGAACCGCCAGAAGAGTCACGTCAACCTACAGACGTCCATCTGGGTAAAGCCCACGCATCTTTTTTGGATTCACGCAACACTCGGGGTCATGACAAACCTCGGGTTCACCGACCCTCGGGTCGTCATTGCCGTCGAGTGGCAAAACCCCAAATCGGACGTTTGCTAGACAGATGTGTCTAAAGTCTATAACGCTTTAAAGGCTAACCAACGTTGGGGTGTGAAACCATTTGGAAGAAGCGTCACTTTTCACGCATGATATGACAGTTTTGGCTTATAAACTAGTCGTTGTCCGACATTTGCAATGCTGCAATGCAAAAATCCTTGATCCAGCATTGGCGTAACAGTGGTGCTCGTTCAGCCAAGCTGAAGAGCAGGGTCAGGGCAGTGTGGAGCTTTAAAAAGGTGCTGAATAGCACTGCTGCTGAACAGTCTGGGCTATAACACTCCCCAAAAGTAACTTCAGTAGAACAATAAAAAAAATAGAGAAACTGTAAATGCTCATCTAGCCTTTTTAATCATTAGTGGCTGCAACTAGTACCAATGTTATTTTGCTCTCTCACTTTAGCTGTGGATCAGTGCAGCAACTTTAGCGCCATCTTCATGAAGCTTTGTACACAATTAGCAAGACCCTTGTCCATTGTCCATGCCAATTTTTGCGCACTTCCCTGGGCAAACAAACAAGTCGCAGCTGTTTTCCTCGTCGACAAAGCCGAAGAAGCTGAGTGCTAAAGATTTTTTCACCTTTGGGTGCACAAAATCCTCGTCATTTAGTCCGTCAACGGTGGAGAAAACACGACCAACGTGTGGCAATTTCATGTCAGCTCTGACTTGGCTCCATTCGAACATGCACAGCGAGCATTTTATCGTCTCCACCCGGCATGCATTGTGTGATACACGATATATGAGAAATATGATCCATAGTGTGTATAGGTATGATATATATGACCGTAAGTACTTGTGACGTGAGGACAAGGAAAGTACTCACTGCGACCACAAGCACAAACAAAGTGCCGTGGAAATGTCGGGTTTGGGATCAAGGGAAAACATTGTCTATGTTGACTTTGTTAATCCAAAGCAGGATTAAGGGGTGATCAGAGTGTCCGGAGTGCTGAATTAGTTTCATCTTGGATGACCAAAGTGGAGTTCCACTGTAACCGGGAGGATTGAGGAGTCGACTGTACCAAGGAACTGCAGAGGAGATGAATTTTATAAGATTCTGTGTCAATCAAAGTGAACAAGAATAATGGATAATTTGTATAGGATTTTAAGTTGGATCCAAAGGATGACTGCTTAAATCGTTGTGTCACTTGTACAGATGTCACTGTAGCAAAGCACAGGTAAAGTGTTAGTCATCATTTTGTGTTAACAGGGAAATGCAACTCAATATACCAATGACTTTATTAAAGATGTAACAGTTTTCGTCCATTGACTTGAGGCAATTGACTCGACTATTGCTCCATGTCATATCAACAAGCCAGCAGTTGGGCTTTCAGGTCTGCTTTCTTTTTTGTTAGCAACACAGCTACAGTTCAGTGTGACCAGATTTAGACCTTTCAGAGACCTTTTCGAATTAGCAAAAACGATTCACAGAAGAAATGTGTGGGATTTTTTTCCACACAAATACACTCTGTCTAACCGAGGCTTCTTACTCAGTAAAGTTGTATTGGACATGTAAACAAAGACTTGCATCATCAACGGACTCGCAGGTTTTGGGCCTTGTGTTATCGCATTCTACCTGAGAATCCAGCTTACCCGAGAATGTCATTTACCCCAAAAATCCCATCTGTCCAAAAATCCCGTTCATCCAAGAATCCCTCACATTCTCTTCACACGTGCCAAGACTTTGGCGAGTATACGTGACCGTTTCAGGCTCTGTTTGAATCGATTAGACACTTTTTGTCGTTTGGAAGGGATCGCCTCTTCTCCTTCACGTGGAAATGACGCCAATGCGTAGCTTAAGGCTCGTCGGAGCCTCACAAATAGACCGGCTGCTGTTGTTTCTGCATGTTTTTAGAGTCAATAACTTGCTTCTTTAGGGTCCTTTTAGCCAACTCTACCCCAGTCCTTGGCGCTGCGATGCTGATCACAGCAGGAGTGCGATTTCTAATCCCTGGACTGCGGATTAAGCATAGTGAGTCCCAAGGAGGCTCGGGATTAGGAGATTCCTGAAAAGCGGAGCATTTTTTGGCTGATGAAAACGTGTTTTTCTTTTGGCGCAAAACACTCATATCTGCAGCTGTTGCTTCTTGAAACGGCTCTTTGGAAGACGTAAACAGAGCTGTCGATGGATCAGAAACGAATTCTTGCGATCAATGCTCTGGTCCAATGAGCAAGGCTCACTTGCCACCGATGTCGGCACCAAATGATGGTGAAAAAGGCCTCTTGAAACCATTGCTTCAGTGCAGCTGAGAGAAAAGAAAGGCTCCAAAAATAAAGAAAAGGGCGATTCCAGGATTCCCAGACTCGAGATCCCGGGAATTGCCGTCACTAAGTGGCATCTCCCAACATGGTAGGTCTGCCGCTGGCAACCCTGACAGCGGAATCCAGCGGAATCCAGCAATTGACGGCAACTTGGAATTGCTCAAGACAAACAGAAAGCACTTTTTTCCCCAATGTTATGACAGACACCTCCACATATAGGTGAGGAGGAACCGCGTGCTCCGAAATGAGAGCAATGTCGAGTGTGCAAAACAAACTCAGCCGGAGCAAGTCCAGAAATTGCCCGGGGTCATGGAGAACTCAAGGTCGAGGTGGGTCAGTGTAGCGACCCCCGGGTTCAGGGTGGTGAGGACACTGTTATCTCTCTCTCTCTCTCTCTCTCTCTCTCTCTCTCTTGCGGTCAATTGGGCGCCAGGGGGTCGACGATCAACTCTTTCTTGGCGTGGCAGTCGCTCTTGAAGCTGTGGGTGTTCCTGCACACCTCGGCAATAACTTGCAGTGCTGTGTCCAGAACTTGTGCTGGCTCTAATTTTGGCGCACCTGGTACATGGACTGAACTGTCGTTTGACGCAGGTCCCCTTTACAGTGTCAGATTACGTCAAAGAGGCAGCCAAAGCACTGGAAAAGTTTCTGTTTTTCTTCTCAGATCGAGCGAGTAAGTGATAGTAAAGTACAGTCGACGATCAAGAGACGAATCTCAATTTAACCGACCAGAAAAGTGTCTCGTCCCGGAGAAATTTCAGCCTCCGGCCTTATTTTAGGGTTCACCCGAGCGCGATGTCGACTTTGACGCTCCAAATCCAACCGGAGAAGAGTTTGAGGCTCTGGACGACGTTGTTGCTGGCGGAGACCTCGATGATAACCATGGAGGAGAAGCCTGATGACTGAGAACTGACAAGACAGTGCAAAGGTGAAGCTCAAGTGTTTATTACGGGCCATTCAAAGCCTCCATTTATCAAGGTCAGACAAGCATTGAAAACGGATCCAACTAAGGAAGTTGCACAGATGCAGAATCTCCCGAGAAGCATTTTCCTTGTGTCGACCTTGTGAAATCGCCAAGTTGGGGAAGAACGGGACATTACTATGCGCGGGGTCATTATGACATTATCGTGGTCTCTCATTATTTGAAGGCCTACAATGAGGGGGGCATAATTTGACTTGCCTGCGCCGTCGTGCGCGGCCACGAGCGATCGCTTGGCGAGAGATTGGGCAGTTTACACGTGAAATATCACTGCACACCTCGTGTGTAAATTAGTGCCTGAGGAGTCATCCTACAGGGTGACCGAGAAGTCCTGTTCCACGATTGGAAATGGCAAGCTGTCCAGGTCGACGACTCTCGATGACAGGGGCGACTACTCGGGGTCAGAGGCCTAGAGGCCCGGAACTCCTCCCCGGTCACGAAGTTGGGCGCCGTCAGCCTGGAAATTGTGGGGCATCCGTGAGTTTGGGCTTGTCGTCAATGCAAAAAAAGCAGGTTCTTCACGTGTTGGTCAATTGCGTCAGGGCCTCGGATGTTTAGACATTTTCTGGCCGTGGGCCTAAAATTTCGGGCTCGAGCTTTCAAGCTTCCGTTTAAGCCTGGAGCTAAGCAAGTTTACAACAGCGTCGGGCACCATAGAAGTTTTGTGTTTCACAGCGGGCTTTAGGTGAGCCAACACTGCAGCAGTTATTCGATATTCACACTTGTCACAATTAGTCGCTACAGTCACTAATTCCGAGAGAAAATTTATTACTGAAATAAATATATATGGTCGCAATTTGCAAAACGACCTGCATCAACGGGGCCGCAACACTTGTTGGGGTCATTCAAGACTAGGCCATCAGTGACTCGGCCAAGTCCAAGTTCAACGAGACCAAAGTGGCGCAGCTCCGTCAAGACCGACAGATACTTACAAAAATGCGGACTCAATATTGATCAGGTGATAACAATGAGTGTCAATTATCCCTGCTGTAATTATGTCCCATTCTTGTCAAATCTTCGGGAACCCTGACATTCGCACTTCGATGGTTTAGCATTTGATTGCTATAACTAGTCACAAGTGGACTGCTTATGGGCAGAGGTGACTAAATGGAGTAACTACTGTGCGTCGCATAAAGCGAAACTGTCACTGCTAACAGAGAAGCCCAGCCAAGCCTTGCACAGGTATATACGTATTTTCAAAGGTTGGAATAAGAGAAAGGCCATATTTGCTTGTCTGCTATCCTAATGTACAGGTGCCTGGAGGGAGAGAGAGAGAGAGAGAGAGAGAGAAGAGAGAGCTTCTTAATTAAGGCCCAAACCAAGGCCTATTAAGGCCACTCTCAACCTGCCAGGAAAAAAAAAACGTCATTAGGTGGTCCGGAAAAAGAACGAGGCCTGTAGTAGTTCTTCAACGCTCGTGCATTAATCTCTGTCTAGGCCAAACGAGTGCACGTAATTGGGCGGCCTGAATGCGGAGAAGTACGATGTTGACAAGTTTCCCTTTCATGCGTGCAAACACAGGAGAAGAGTGGCAGTAAGGCCTAAGAAGGCCCCTCCGGCCGGGTCAGTATTGTTGCTTCCAACAACTATTATTGGGTATAGCCTTCTGTCAGCTCAAGCCTCACGCTGGGCGAGACATCTGCAAGCATAGAAAAGGCTTTCTCACCTGTCACCGAAGTGAATATCTATGGTAAATATCTAGAGTCTGACATCAGTCTAAGATTTTGCCCTGCAAGACCACGGACATCTCTGTCTCTCAGGACAAAGACAGCGTTAGCCAGCTTCTGATATCCTTCTTTTGGGTGAGAATTGATTCCATTTCCTGAAGAAAGCAGGCTTCTGGACTGTTGTCCTTCACCTTCAGCCCAGTGTCCATGTTGCAGCTGAGCAGAAGCCTCTTCTCCAGGTCAGTGATGCTGGAGCTGATGAAGGGCAATCGTCACTGACGTAAGCCACTTACGTCAGGGGGAAAAGGGGAAGATATCACTAAATGGAAAATGATAGACACTTCTTTTTTTAATCGATGAGGCGATAGCGATAGTTTTATAACGTGGCCTTTGGACCAAGATCCATCGATAACGCCTTTCTCAATGTGATGGTGGACTCTTCGGGCAACAACTGACTTTCTCCACCAGACATTTAGTGACATAGACATTTACACATTAAAGGTAACGTGTTTTTTCATCTGCTAAAGAGCATTTATGTAAGTGCCTCACAGGTTTTGCCATGTCAAGGCAGCTGATGCCCGAATGCTCAACATGTCCACTCACACGTGAACACCAAGCTCAGGATCTGGAGGGCCACAGTTGTTGGTAAATATCCCCAATGCCACAGAGGAGTCCTCCACTCAAGACACATGTGAGGTGGCTGCTCTGCAGCCATCACTGTTCAATGTCTACAGATTTGGGCTGAACAGTGATGGCTCTGAAGGCGCAGTCACTGACGTCCACTCTTATTCATCTAGCTGGTCTATGGCAAAAGTGCTCGTCAGTCAGGGCTATTGGACAAGTTACCACAGCCTGCAGTGGTATCGTTGTCACCTGACTCACAGCAGCGGCCTCAATGAAGCTTGACTGAGTAAGAATACCGTAAGATTTCCATTTGCCTCCGAAATGTGACCGCTAATGTGCAGCTGTGCGCTAATGACGAGCGAACAGGATGACTGTTGTACACGCGCTTATTGTGTGCTTGGTCATTTCCATATTTTGGCCATTTGTGAGGGGGAACAAGTAAACTTTCCTCCAGAAGCAAGACCGAAATGCACGACAATGCAAAGCAAAGAAAACTTATCCTCAGGTGAGCACAACTAAAAACATCGTCATCTGCCAGGACGAGAACTCTTCGTACTAGAAAACAATGGTCTTTGGCGGAGATTTAATGTAAGACATTGTTTAGTATCAACATTGTATGATGTTTTGTAACATTTCGATCACGACTGCACTTCTGCACTACATGTCCTTCAGCGCCAGAATGAGAGCATTTAGATAATGAAATTTTGGCTCTTTGTTAGATTTCGAAATGTTTTAATACGAAGTTTGTCACAGCAGGATCATACCTTGACATATAGTTTCTGACTACACATGTGTGTGTTCGTGGACTGGAAATGTGTGAATACAGAATGCGGAGATAAATATAAGCACTTCGTACGTATGTATTCGTGTCAACCGCAATTTGCGATCATGATCTTGGGCTGCCAAGGAGAAGTTACGGCTTTTAGCAAGCATGAGTCATCTCCGTGATGCGCCAGAAAGAACAAGTCTCATTGAACAAAATACCCCCCAAAAGATCTACTTCACCTTGTGCGCACATCGCAAATGGTGAATAAACTGTGTCTAGCCTGAGCTCTTTGGTCTGATCTTGGCCTTTCTGCGATCATGGCTGCTTGGGCATCCTCTCCTATGGCAATTTCTAGCCACAGACAGTGAACTGACTGCTCAGAGTGGTCAAAAATGATGCCCATTTGGCCATTTTTGAGTCTGTGAGACTCAAAAGGGTACCAGGTGGCACCATTTCACCCAGAGCCTCAGGTACTTCTTGTGGATCATTGCAACTGCTGAAGTCCGACTTATGAGACTAGCTTCAGAATTCAGTGTTGCCATTCTCCCAAATCTGACGCGCATCATTGCTTGTGATGGTGGCAACGTCGAGCATATGCACCATGCCAGAGAGATGTCACTGTTAAAGCACCATTTTTGGGGTCAATGCATCACGCTACTGTCACGGTCACTCCAAATAAAGTGAAAGACGTATTACTAACACTTTCTCCGATTGAAATTGTCTCCGCTCACTGTGCACGCCAAGAATCGTGGATATTGTCGCAATGCCCCAGAAAAATCGTGTGTTTTGTATATACCTCATGCTACAGAGCTGGGTTGGATCATAGAGCTGACTTCGGGCCGACGGCCTAGGGCGTGCTCGCTTGGTGCCCGAGTGCGACGGAGACGCAGAGAGAGAGGCCTGCGTGCTCATAGGCCTCGGACAAGGCGAACATCCTGCGTCAGTCAGGACTGGCAAGTCAGTTTCAAACTACTCACCCTTAGTCGAGTGTAACGCAAAAACTGTAGCGTTCAAGACAAAGAGTTGAGTCAAATCTGCATGTACTTCTTCTTTTTGTTCCAGCGTCAGTCATGTACGGCAACAGGAGGAGGAAGGTCCTCTTCTCTCTGATCGCGTTCTCGGCGTTGTCGGGGTTCTGCTTCTTCGAGAGCGGCGTGTTCGACGACGGCGCGGGCGGCGGCTACAGCCCAAAGTCCAAGTCCCCGGCGCCGCAGGGAGGCATCATCGGTAAGGTCGACGTCGTGATCGTGGCCAGGAAGTGCCAGAGCTGATATCATCGCAAAAAATGATGCCAATCAGTTGAGCTTTGGTCGCACGCACACAGCTCTTCTTCCGAGGTCGACTTAGCCACGACTGACTGCTGTAGAGGAGGGGAGAAAAGGGTTGAGCGCTACAGGGTGCAGATGCAGCTTTTCCGGCCACCCTGTACCAAGACTGCAAGAGTCAAACCTGCGCCAGTTTTCCTACATTGCATATGTTTGCGAGAAGTCAGAGGACGTAAGAGATGCTTTCCATTGCAACAAACTTTCCACCTTTTCGACAGCGAGGCTGTATTTTTCTTTCATCTGCGCACTTTCACCTCCAGAGAGCGATTTTCGCAAAGTCTCTTCTTTTGCAGAGGCACTTGCAAATCGAGGGAAGCCAGAGACAACGGCAGAGAAGCACTTGGAGACGGACGCGGCGAAGGAGAGTGCGAAAGACTCGCATGCCCAAGACGTGAGTGGAACTGCGTGTTTGTACACATGATTGACGAATGGCTGAAGGACCTTTTCTGACTTAGGACAAGCGCTCCTCTCCTCCACGGAAGATCTTGGGCTACGCTGACCTGGCTCTGGCCGCCGCCCAGGCAGGCGAGGCCAAGTCTGGCGAGGCCAAGCCTGGCGAGGCCAAGTCTGGCGAGGCCAAGTCTGGCGAGGCCAAGTCTGCCGGGGCCAAGTCTGGCGAAGCCAAGTCTGCCGGGGCCAAGTCTGCCGGGGCCAAGTCTGCCGGGGCCAAGTCTGCCGGGGCCAAGTCTACCGCCGCCCAGGCAGGCGAGGCCAAGTCTGGCGAGGCCAAGTCTGGCGAGGCCAAGTCTGGCGAGGCCAAGTCTGGCGAGGCCAAGTCTCCCGGGGCCAAGTCTGCCGACCTCGAGGCCGGGGCCAAGTCAAGCAAAATTGAGGCCGAGGCCAAGCCAGGCAAAAGTCAGGCCGAGGCCAAGTCTGGCAGCATCGAGGCAAAGATCAAATCTGGCGATATCGACGCCGAGGCCGCCATCGCTGAAGCGACCAATGCTGTGGCGGCCGCCAAGGCCATGAAGAAAGGTTTACCTCGGCACCCGAAGTTCACCAGTTTCTTCAACATCACTTCCTTATCGAAGCAGACCAAGAAATTCGACCCGGAGAATAACCCCATAGACTACGCAACTGCCCAAATCAAGTCGGCCCTCCGAGCCGAAGTGGGCCTGGGAGAGGTAGTTACGGAGCCAATCCTTTTAGTGTGACTCAACCTTATATACTAGGCTAAGTCGAAAATTGGGATTCCCTGCTGGTGTCCAAAATTTGTAACCACATCCCATTTGAAGACTTTGTAGTCAAATGAAAATGAAAAAAAAGGAGCTTTAGCTATGCCCAAATGCATTTAAAGTTGCATAATACTACAAAAAAGTAAAACAAATTCTTCAAGACTTGCTGTATAGAATATTTTTCTGACCAACTGGAGCAGTCAGCATTTTGGTGTGTGATTTTCACCCAGTTTGGCTGCTTCTAACAGCCATCAGAGCTGAAATCTACGTTCACAGCAAATTTACTACAGTAGCTTATGACATAAATTTCAAATCCAGTTGGGCAGAGGTAAACACAATTTTTTTTTCCAAAGTATTTGACGACATCTTCATCTTTTGAGCCCATGTAACAAACCCCAGACGCCATCAGTGAATTTCCAAAGTTGACCCCTTTTTGACCGAGTCTATTATATATATAAATTCCGTTACAGGGTGCCTCCTTGATTTTTGGTCTCTCTTGTAACTAGACATCGGAAAGTCCTGTAACTTTTCAGAAACATTTATTCACAGAACTACATAAAAACTTCAGGAGTCCTTGCAAAAGATTTTTGTCGTCCAAAAAGCCAAGAATGAAGCTCTTCTTATGCACACTGTAGAAGCTGATACAGACATGGTGTTTTTCTTCATGGGAAATTTTCAGAGGATCCACAGCTGAGCAAACACGGGTGCTGTGAGAGATTCTCCTCGGTGGGCTTGTACTTGAGGTCGGTCAGGATGTACGTGCAGAAGGTCTGGTGGCTGCTGCAGACTTCATGTTTGCATACATCGTACATGACAAGAGAGGCGCTGACCTGTCCAATGCTTGAAGAGGCCAGTCCGGGTTCTTCCACAGGACAGATGCCAGCTCGACCTTGATCTGGGCCCCTTTGGGACCAGGCATCACATTATCCTTGTCCTCTGGATTACCACAAGAGACTAGGTGGTGTCTGGTGTGGCCCAAAGCGTCATCTTATGTTGAAATCCTAGTTCCACGCAATTTTGGGCCCAACCTGCCGGTCTTCACTAATCCGGATTACCGGACTCCAATCCCTGCATCTTCTCAGAAATTCACCAGAAAATTCGCTCTAGTCCGAATCCGGATTAGAACTCGCCCAACCTGAAAAGGGAAGCTTCAAATTAAGTCCCTTTGAACTTATCCCTCCATAATACAATTTGCTCCCTCTGTTCTAAAATAAGTGTTTGACACATCCCTTTTTTTCTTGTTCAATATGTTGACTGCATAAAAGTAACAAGAAATGACCCTTGATCAGTGTTTCAATCATTTTTTTAAGTTTATTTCTCACAGTTGTCACTGCTTCTTCACTGCAAGAGAAACATTTGGGTAGTGGGCCTGGATTGCATAGCTTTCGCTGCTTCATATGGGCAAGCAGATCATGAGCATCATCAGGCTTCATGCTGTCAGATGGACATCCTGGAATATTTTCAGGATCAGCAACTATCCTGATCACAGCAGGGGATTCCTGAATGATGAATTCAATTGGTGTTTATTTCCAGATTAAATTAACATCAGTTTCCCCACCAATCCCCCCCACAGAGATGAAGGTCAGATTATTTTTCAGCCATGCAGATATCATTGATCCAAGTCCAGTGCAATATTACAACTGAAAACATCCAATCGGACACTTCTTTGGGAACGGAGGCAGTACATAATTCTGCTCTCCACGCTTCATATGACGCTCCACAAAAATGCAGCTGCTGAGAGCACTGGTTTATGGATGCTCGACTGAGGGAGCAACGTCAAGCTAAATTTGGACCACCCCGTAGCGCTTCTATGGTCGCTTAAGCACTCAAGGTCAAAGGGATTGAGGGCTTAGAAGTGATCATCTCGCCTTCCCGACAAATATGCATTGTGATGAGGCCGTGACCATCCATAAATCCTATTTATAAGGGATTGTTGTTAGTCAATTTCCGTATCATAGATTCACTCTATTCTACTGCATCATTTTGTGTTTAGGCATATCCTTGGACAAAGAATGCGCTGTCGAAGAAGACGCCTCCCCGGGTAATCCCTGGCCAGCTGAAGCACCCGTTTCTGTCCGCCAGCCAGGACCAGGGGGAGCTGGAGATCGGGCAGCCAGTACCGGCGGATAGGGCGAGACAGGTACTGAGTACAGTGGACTGGCGTCACACGTCCAAGTTATGAAGTGGCCGTAGCGGCCTTGTTGGCCATGCCTGACATCAATTGGAAGGATTTTGTTGGGGTTACGACGCATCTTTACAATTGACTGAACAACATTGTCAGAAAAATGTGAAAACACAGTTTAAAGATGGCACCAAAAAGGGCTCAATGGATGCCACGGTTTGTTTCAAAATTTTGCCAATCCTGAATCAAAGCAAACGGAGGTCACATTGAGTTAAAAACACCAACGAAATGATGGGCTCAAAATTTTGTGACCGATACTCACATCTATATCTCACTTCATACTTTAAGTGTAGCAGTTTTGTGATGAGTCAATGAGACAATTCTAGTGTCAGTAGCTGCAGAGATGTAAAAAATCAGCCTTAAAATCAGCACAGTTGATAGCTTTCAATCCACCCTGTAAAGTCATCATGGTTTTAGTCATAATCCACACATTTGGACTTCAAAGACTCGACATCTGCTATATAATAACCTTGACGTATATCATACTTTCAAACTGGTCTCTGTATGCAAAGCGAGGAAAATCGAGCAGTGAAGCAATAGACGAGGGCTGAATTGGACGGTGACAGACTTCATGAAGGCACCTCTGACACTCCTTATATTACATAAGTTGATGACGTCACTGATTCTGGATGAAGAGACCAATGACGCCTCAGATCATTCCCATTCAGCTATGAAAGTGTTTGAACTGAAAATGGAGTCGACTGCGCAGACGCCAGAATGTTCGTGGTGTCTCTTTCAGTCTCTTAACTTTGATTTATACAACACGCGCGCGCAGAGCGAAAGTTTTGACATTTTGACTTTCAGACACCGTAACTGACACATATTTTTGAATTGCGAACTCATTTTTCAGCGCAAGCGGAGAGGTTTGAGAGGAAAGTTATTACAGTCGAGTCGTGAAATAACCATATTTCTGGGCAAATTTCACTTGCGGCTGACAAAGTTGCAGTTTGCGTGCCATCTCTAACCTGTTCGACTCATCCATCTACGACGCATGTAAAAGAACGTCTCGCTGTCACCGGTTGACGTCACAGTGGCTGAAAAAAAAGTCTCTGGCCTGAAAAAAAAAATGCAGTCGAGTTCTTAATTTTTCCAATTGTTTCGGCCCCTTCAGCCTAATGTTGGCTGGGCTGCCTGGCCGAGCAGTCTCTTTTGGGCAGGTGCACCTGCCAGTAATAAACACCACGTGCGGTTGAATTGAAAAACCACTGTAGTTCCATAGAACAGTTGATACACTCAAGTCCTCCCTGGTCGAGCTGCGGAACCCGACTAAGGCCCAGAACATGAGTGACGTCAATGTCGAAAGCTGCTTCAAGAGACCATTTTGAACACTTAAGTAACGAAAAGGCGCAAAATGCTTTAACGACCATTAATTGCAGATCAATAAAAGTCTTTGTATGTGGAGGACTCACAATTTGAGCCCTCGACACGAGCCAGCCAAATAATGGGCCCAAGACATATGAAGGCTTTTGAATACCAATACGAAGTTTCATTGTGGGTTGCAGCTTTTTCCTCACTCATTCTTGAAATTTTTTACACGTACTTTGCCTTGCTTTTCTATGAGCTGAGTGAGATATTGGTTCCGGAGAATATTTGCAGTAGAGATTATGTGGGGAAGTTGAGTTTCGCAAGCAGTGGCCACGTCATGGCCACTGGCAACTTTGAGGGACAGCTAAGTCAGCATCTTGACCTTGAGGATGATTAACTTCAGCAAGTGTACAAGAATTAAGGCCCAGCACAGAGTGAGACTCTGCACAAGAAGAGATGCAAGACTTTGCAGATACCACTCATCCTAAGGAGAAGCACTGTGAAACTTACTTTTCCTACTGGAAAGAGAAGACACAGATGAAAGGAGCATCTTCTCCATCTTGAACAACTAATCCAGGAGAACATTGAGGAAGCTGGTACCGGACAAGATGCTGCTCAAGCAGTGCAGTGAAGGCTGCGTCACAAAGGTTGCTGCCACCTTCTCGTGGAGCAGATTCAGATGACTCATCAAAAGTGGTCCTGGCCAAAGCTGCTGCAGCCACTGCATGAGTTGAGGTGTTGTCTTGACTGGTGCAGGGCACAAAATGGCCTTGCAATGCTGATAGCAACCAGGGAAGCCACAGACATGATCATACCCATCGATCTGCCAGACAAGAAGCATTTGTTTTGCCAGCAAGGTTACTGCACACCAGAAGGCTGTCAAAGGACTCTCGAATCTCTTCATTGGGAGCAGGAGATTTGTGCATCAACCTATGGGGAGAAGGCAGCTGCAGGCGATTTGTTGCGGAGCTCCTTCAGTTGGAGAACCCTGACACGTTCACAAGTCACTGCTGGAGCCACAGGCAGAGTTGCTCCGTCCTGGACATGCACAGGACTTGGGGATGGAAACAAGGAGCTCCAGCTCTCAGGTGCACGGACCAATCAGTGAGGGGATGGCAAAATCCGTCACCGGACAAGTGTCGAAGGCAACAACAGCATCTGCTGTGACGACTGAGACCATCAAGGAAAGAATGGCTCTGATGTGGACGAAGAGATTTTCAACATCACTGTACTCGAAACTTGCAATCCTCGTTATAATCGAGTACTTGCCGGGTTCACACTCGTGATAACAGTAGCAATAACGAGTATTGTTTGCGATCGATTTTGTCACAATATCGTCTCTAGACAATCACTGATGATCTATTTTCTGTGGATGCAACAACTTTGACCATGCTTAAACATTACTCTGCTTTTTTGAGGAGTGCTATAGCCTGTGATTCAGGAAGACCAGGGCTGAGAGATCAAGGGTGATTCGAAGTCATCGTCTAGAATTATCATGATAATGACTGTTGACGATGCGATGAACGATAATGGAAATGATCGTGATACCGATAATGAGTACTCGCAAATTCTACTGATGAAATTGCCTCCACGCAGTACTTGATTTGTCATACTGGAGTCCCTCATATTTCATCCGATCAGCAGATCTGGCAAAGGATGAAAAAGTCGAGACTGTGCAATAGTCCTCATTATTTTGCCACGAACGTGCGTGCAGCTTGAATCAGGAGATCCGACTTCAAAGAACTTGGAGAAAATGCATTTGGTCTTGGTGCGATGACACGCAAAATGTGTGCTGATGCCAGAACGAGGATAGAGCTTCCTACCCACAAAAACTGCTCGTTTTTTGGGGCCACTTCTAAGGGAGATGCTCATATTTTTTTTATCAGTATTAAAAAGTTCAGCAAAGAGCACAGTTCCAGCTGACAATTCGAGTCGACCTGGTGCTGATGGCAGCTCTGGTCCCATTCCATATTCATGTGTAGGGAGAGCAAAAAGTGTAGATATTTTGTTAAAAAAAATTAGGACCTGTGAAAGTGGCGTCCTTTACTGGCCGCACTGTATTTCTTGTATGTACTAATTTGTTTGTCAGTTGACAAATGAAGAGAAATGGATATGTCAACCTCTTTGTTCTAGCTCTCGACCGAGAAAGCTTTGAACTACAACAAAGTACTTTAATTTATAAAATTCAGTCGAATATGCGCATGGGTTGATGAGTCATAAGAACTTTTCTTATGACTCATGAGAACTTTTCTTATGACTCTGAGAGCAAAAGCTATGACTGCAATTCTCTCTGTGGGAGCAGAGTTGACCTAGCACATTTTTTCTCAGGCTCCATCGAGACAGACTTGTTGGTCCCTCATGTTAAGGTCGGCTTGACCAGCCAAATTCCATCGTGGTCACGACTGATTCAGTCTGACTCAAGTCAATGATGTTTTGTCACCACAGGTCTGGATCGTGACCACCTGGCGGTCGGGGTCTTCGTTCTTCGGCGCCCTGCTCAAGTCCTATCCCGGCACCTACTACTCGTTCGAGCCCCTCCACTACACGTCGAACCACAAGGTCAAGATGACCGAGAAGAATGTCATCGACCCCAAGGGGCTGCTTGACTCACTGTTCAAGTGCCGCTTCAACAAGTCCATGCACCCGGGTGGGGGCGTGATGGGCTTCTACAAGCACGCGTCCAAGGCCAGCAACCAGTGGCTGCTCAGGCACAACCAGCGGGTGTGGAACGTCTGCGAGAACCTTCTGCCGGCCAAGAGCGCCTGCTTCCTGCCGGAGCTTCACGCCAAAGTAAGACTTGCGCTTACCTAAGTGTCCAGGTGAACGGATACAGTCAGAAGTATGCGAATAGCACAAATGTTAGTATAACCGAGACCTAAGTCAGGTGTAAAATTCCAGTTCGAAACTTCAGAGAAATTTCCTACTATGTTTTCTGTTGAGGCGTCCGTTAAGACTTGAGGGCTGTTGATTTTATGCGTATAATTTCCCTCTAAGTATGTAAGAAAATATGCGTAAAAAATGCCCCAAATATGCAGATAAGTATCCGAGAAAGCATTGAACGGACCGACCCTTAAGACGGGGCAATTTGGCTATATTTACATAAAGAACTCATTCTCCCATCAAATGAAAAAGTTGTCCAGAATGTGCAGTTTTGTATGGTGCATTTTGCACTCGTAGGGGGCTGCTGTAAGAGACAAACCGTGGGCGGCGGCATCGTTGTCCTCGGAGAGGTCCGCCACGGCGGCCAAGAGGTCCAAGGACGACTGCACAGCCAGGGCTGCCACGTGGCAGGCCTGAATGTCGTACATTGGGCTACGTGGAAACCTATTTAAGTCGTCTGCAACATGTTTTTACACATACAGACTTAGGATCCAGTCAAAAAGTATTGCCTGAGGTTTTCTTCTTAGCACTCACTTTTTTCCTACTTCAACATTCTAAGGGCCCCCGGTTGAGACTCACTCTCATGAGTACCTCGGGTGCGTTCAAATTTAAAGTTTTATTATACAATGTGGCTCTTTCTGGGAAAGGGCTTTTGAAAACTTTTGTCTCCAATGAAAATAAGAGGGCACTGTACTTTGCAAACTTTCATTGAGTTACTAAATAAACTACAGAAAAGATTTTTTTTAACTTTTTGCGCCACCTAAGAGACAGACAAGCTGGTGTCCATCATCCACTAGGGGGTTAAACTCTACTGTAAATTACCTAACATTAAGTTTAGAGGCCGACCCGAAACTCGTGTTTTCTTGAAGAACCATTTGACTACTGTACCTTTTAAATACTCTTTTTTGTGCTATGCGATTCTATGCATATGAACCAAGCAAAGCCCCCCAAAATTCGCGTTGAACAGACCTGGTGACGATGCAGTTGGAGATTGTGCTGATTGTTGCAACTGGATTCTCCTGACCAGATCTGTTCGATTCATTTTCGAGGAGTTTTGCTTACAATGATGTAACGATGAAGAGACTCCTAAAGTCCCAAGGTTGCTGTCTCAGCAGAGTGGCCAAAGGCAGGCTGGAAAGCTTCCAGAGGCTCCAGGTATCTTTTGTGAGCTTTCCAAAAAGTGTGACGATTTCTTTTTGTTCAGCTTCTTTCGTCAATTGTGTTTGGAGGACTTAAACTGCCCACAAATTCTGTGCATGACGGAAAAATGACGACTTTTTCCACGATTTCTGCTTGTCCTTTACGATTTTTCGCCTTCTTTCACGATTTTTAAAGGGGAAAATTAATTCCTTGAGTGCGAAGTATGAGTTGCATCCACAGGCACTCAACGCAGATGACGTAGGCGAATCCAGACAACAAAAGTATGATCGTCCGAACAAATCAAAGGCCGGCGTCTCTTCACACTTTTAAAGGCCGTGAAGGTCAATTCCAGTAGTGTGCGCCGTCCCTCGCCAAATTGTCCTCCATCCTCTTGAGAGTGCGAAAAAAAGGCCACCTTTGTTCTGCAGAATCAGAAGTTCTTCTTGTCGTTCCCCCTCAGGTCTGCCCAGTCTTCCCCATGAGGTTGATCAAGACGGTCCGATACCGCGTGCACCACACCAGGAACTTCCTCGAGGATCCCGAGCTTCCCAACCTGAAGTTGCTCGTGCTGGTGCGCGATCCCCGCGGGGTCATGACCTCGCGCGCCAAGCTGGAGTGGTGCGTGAGCCCGGACTGTGCCGATTCCGCGGTGGTTTGCCAGGACCTGCAGGATGACATCAGGGCGGCGGAGACGCTGAGGAAGGAGTTCCCCGGGCGCATCCACCTGGTGCGCTACGAGGACCTCAGCATCACCCCCTATGACGTGGCGGACGACGTGCTCGACTTCCTGGACCTGCCCAGGAGTAAGATGGTCGACAATTTCATCGCCGAGTACACGAAGACGGAGAGAGTCTACAACAGCAAAAGGAAGACGGTAAGCGTGGACAAGAACCCATACGGCCTGCACCGCAACTCCAAGACGACGGCGTTCGCCTGGCGCTCCAAGGTGGACATGACCTACATCAATCGCATCCAGGACGTCTGCAGCTGGTCTCTGAACAAGCTGGGCTACAACGTCTTCCACAACGCGGCCGAGAGGGACAACGCGACTATCCCCACCCTGGTCAAGACCGCCGAAGAGGTCTGGCCCTCCAACGTCATTCATGACTGAGCTGTGTCCCCAGGAAAATCTAGTGTGATTTCATCTGCTGACTTGCCCCAAGGGAACTGTTATTCAAGCAAGCAACCACAAAACCTGTATTGAGAGCTAGTCTTGTACGCATCAGAGTGTCTGATGCCATAGCATCTATGGCATTTGTTCTATGTAAACGACACGTATTGTATAGCTTGATACCATTCATGGCAGTCGAAGAGAGGACACAAAAGTTAGTACTGTTGTCATGAGGACAGAAAAAGTGATGAGGTGAACGCCAGTCACGTACGCGCAGCTGCTTGTTGCTCTATGGGCATTGACTCTCCAAGTGTCGAAAATGTGGCAAAAATGTATATTTTTGGCGAACAAAACGCTTCTTTTGCATCGCTTCTGGGGGGCGGGGAGATGTGGAGGGTGGAGAAGCGACACCCAAGGCCAGGTTGAGGCGTCGGTGATATCATTTCTAGTTATGCTTTCTGTTGCTCAATAAAGAAGAACTCGAAAGATGTTGGCTAACTCATGTATCAACCAAGATCAACAGACAGGTGTCATTTCAGATCGATCCTATCCACATGTAGCAAAAAAGAACCAAACAATTTTGAGTTTGTGAAACATCTGCCAATCGTCACAGTTTGTGTTGTGGATCATGGAGCAAAATAGTGGGATTGCAGGATGTTTACTAGGGAGACGAGATTTGAACAAAGAAAACCCTCTAACCATGGTGACTATGCCTCAAGTAGAGAAGTAGACCAGCCTCAGGAGGACTCATAGGGTCTGGTGGAGATCTTTTAAGATGACTCTATGGCTTGAAACCAACACAGAGGGTTTCGTTCAACACAAATATTCTTTTCTTCTACTTGGAGGGGACACACACAAGTTATCTTACAAGAATTAGAGTGATGAGAACCAACAAAGTGTCCCCAACCAGTCTGCAACTGAAAGGGAGTGGTTTTCCCCAACTCAACCAGTCAGTGCAGGAAGAAAAGGGTTGTAATGGGAAAGTGAGCAAGAAGAAGGGCTTGGCAAAAACTTTACCATGATCCAGAAGCAACTGAGACAGGAGGCAGAGCCTGGGCAGGAGTCCTGTGGAAGGGCCAACAATAGGCTGAAGAGGGTGGCCCTTCCAAGTCTGAGTGGGTGGAGTCTCTTGGAACTGAAGGGGGTAGCCCTTCCAAGCACACTGATAGACTGAGGATTTGCAGCGAATTCCCCTCCTTTTATACCCCATCTCCACTAAGTAGAGGCTGTGACCAGCCATGCTGACCCACATGTAGCTCAAGCTTCCCCCCTCTTCTTAATGTGACCCTTACTGTAGAGCAGCTGCAAGCCTCCTTGACCCTTCTCTTGAAGATTCTCCCTCCGCAACAAACCCTCATAAAGAAACAACAGAGGACGCAGGCAGGACACAAAAGAGGGACCGAAAAAAGGTGGCAGAAAAGGTGGCCACACAGATGATCTACGTCGCTAGTAAATTAAGAACTCAACCACAAAGGATCTGCGTAAAACTTATGACTATTCTCGAGATCAACTGTTGTCCTCTCCGTCTGTCGCCTGGTGAGCTGGTTGGTGTCAGCCAACGCAGAAGCTCCCTGCACACCCACACCACACGTAAATACAGCTTATGACAATACATAAGTACTAGCAAAGGTATCCGACGTTGCTCGGATTACTATCCTGGCGGGCAGGGGCGGCCGCAACCTAGTCACAACAGCTGTGACAGACAAACTTACACTACTTACCAAAGCCCCCTCAGACATGAATATTATCAGTGGCGGTGTCGACGGACACAGACAGACGCCAACGGACTTCTGCTGTATTTGCAGGACATATGAGTTAATATATATGTGTATCTCCAAGAAGAAACTGATTTGACGGCCGCAATCATCAGTTCATAGCGGTTTTTATCACGTCTTGGATTTCTGGTAAAAGATGTCTTTTTGGGGGTTGTTGTTTCGTATAGGTGAATCTTCAAAATATACAGTTTCAGGACCTGTTCAGGTCTTCACGGAGGCTGAAAAGTTATCTTAGAGGGCAATAACTAAGTGAGTCACTCGAATCACTGATGGAAATTCATTGATTCTGCTTAAAAATGTTGTTCGCCAGCTTCACTGTTCTCCCTGATCAAGATTTCATGTTCTCTCCTACATAGAAGTAGAGGCTTCTGACACGACGTCTGTCCTTAAGACGTCATGTTCATGATCAGCTCACACCACATTAATAAAAAGTTGTTTGGAAAGGTGAAAAGATCACTCACAAATAAATCTTCTGCTGGAGGTGGTCTGTGAATGAGTCCCAAGAGCATTCTTGTTCATGTTCGAACCCTCCTCGGAAGCATTCCGACTACAGCATTAAGAGACCGCCCTAAATTTAGACACTTTGCCTCAAAGTCATTCGTACTAGCATGAATGTTAACAAAGACTAAAAAGATTTGTTGGCAAAATGAGTAGGCTTCAATCTGTTAACAAACTTATTCTTGCCCTTTGACCTCCGAATGGCCCAAGAGGCAAAACAATGCGCCTGCAGAATTCTTCATCTTTTGCATAAGAGTAACAGCCATCCCATAATGCTGAGGGTGGTGGGGAAATGCCCACGAGTGAGGGGCTTCTCTGACGTCATCGGGGATGTTTTGCAACGATTGCACAGACAAGTAGGCCTTAATCGTCGACCCACTTGCAATGCATTTCAAAAGTTTGCTGAAGACCACACGAAGAAGCAGCATTCGACTCCGCAGTCTGAGTTTTCTGCAACACAGAGGGAAGCCCAGGGTGCGTTCGTACAGTGAACCTCTCATTTAGTGAAGCTGACGAATGCTTTGACTATACCAAGGTTCTTCACTGTATTCTCATGTGATAAATGGGGCAATTGCAGATTGACATTTTTCCCAAAGGAAAAAGGAAACTGGAAGATAAAGGAGTGAATTTAAAAGAAGGCTGAAGTTGGTGGTGCAAAATGAATCGTTTTCGATTAAAGTAAACATGAGGCCTTTAAAATATCATCAACGGACTGAATTCTTCGGACCCAAAAAGCCTAAAAAAGGTCCTTTTAGTGTATTAAAGCAGGCCAACTCACACACACGCACGAAAGCTCAACTGTAATACAGCGCTCAACTTTTTCACTACAAGTGGAATCAGAGAAAAGTTAATCATGCTTCGACAGCTTCGTCTGCCAGTGATGTCCTCAACTTGGCGATGATAACGCCAGGGTCGTCCCAGCCTCTCCAGGAGTTGGAGGAGGCTTCGGAGAATTCTATACATGACTTCTCGAGGGAGCTTAAAAGCCTTTTGTCTTCCAGATTGCTGAGTCTTCAGATTGACCAGATCGCGATTAGCTACAATACTTATCGAAATAAATCGAACAAAGTTGAAATTACGTGAAAAATCAACAAGGGATTGAAGCATTGATCGTCTTTTAATTCCTTCCAGCACTACCTAAAGCACTTCTCCATTTGATCCTTTGATTATGTTGATTTATCCCTCTACCTCTGGAAGAACTTGAGAAGATTTAATCAGTGCCAAAGCTGCAGTCTCCCATCGTGTCAGGAAGGAGAGGGGAGGAACTACAGAGTGACCCAAGAACGTTGGCCCAGCTGTGCAGATCTTCCATTTTGCACAACATGAATGAAAAGCTCATCCTCCACACCTGTTTGAACAGCAGAGTGATTTTAGTGCTGTTGCCTTGCCAAAGGTGGGAAGAGCTGATGATCCAGGAAAGTGACATTCAAATTGTGTGAGTTGTAGCCCAGGTGACGCCATCTGCTGTGGTCGAGAACGATGCATTTAACCAGGTAGGAGTAGGTGGATCAGCTGCCATCCACCCCGAGCTTTCTCCACCAGAATGAGAACGTAGCAAAACTACACCAAAATAATTGCACGACCAGTCCTACTGACCATGGTGTAGCTAGTTGTCCGCAAGGCTTTCTCACGTACAGCTTTGGCCAGGTGGGCAGATTTGGCAAGGGAACCACAAACAACTGTAGCTCTGCACTACCTAGGCAAGTCTTGAGCAAGTGTATTTCAGTGAGCTCTTCAAAGTCTGCAATCTGACCCTCCTTCTGAGTCGGTGGTTTCATCTTTCTCCTAAAGAACATTTTCCAATACGGTCTTTCGAAAAAACATTTTCGACTGCCAGCTTCACTTGAAGCCCTCCTCGGCCACGTAACCCGAGGATAGAGGTCTATTTCACGTTTGCCCAAGATATGCGCAAGTACCTACGTGTAAATCAGCTTGCACATATTTGCACAGGGTAAACATGCCTATATTGGGACTTGAGGTGAAAGAGCAGACGTTAATTGCTGCTTGAGAATGGGTGTTGCTTTCCAATAGAGTTGGCCAAATTTTAAGTTAATCTGACATAAAACACACCGACGCGAGGACACATTGAGGTGGTGCAAGGCAATCTCGATCTGGGTGTGTACGCTACACATGTGAGCACTTTATTTCCCTGAAGCACTAATGACACTGTTCTATCCCCATATAACGTATCTCAATGAACTACTACTACTGCTACCATAACTTATCTCAATGTAGCTACTACTTACACACTCTCACTCTCCAGCATATGCTCTCGACCCTTTCCTACTTCAGTCTAGAATAAACGTTCCTAGAGGACACACGTGTTTCCTGACTCAGTGACATAACAGACACCTGGCCCACATTGGACTCCGCGCCCACTTCAAAAGTGCAAAACCCACGAAATCTGGACAAAACAAACTCAAAGAACTGAGGTGGGCTCCACCTCCACTTTACACACCAAACGTATGTGGCTACGCCTTCCTTTGCACCGTGTAATATTCACTCATGATGCTATACAAGTCAAGGCACTCTTTTACATGACTTGGTGAAGTCAAATCACTGACAGCTGTGAAGCCGTTTCTCATCACTCATAGACTTGTCCAAACTTTTTTAGTGGTCAGAGTTAAGGATCCGAGGATGGTTGTGTCCAATGAACAGGGCAAGTCCATCAAGTCGGTCCAGGCCTTCTACCTCTTTGCTCGTTCCTCGTTATCACAGCTCTCATTATATTGCACTCCTCTGTACTCGGTGATGGACAACTTGTGCCTTTGCAAAGCGTGCTTGCCAATGGAGGTGAGGTCGCAGATGACTTTGATGCCACAGATGACGCACTGGTGCAGGACTTTCTTGGCCAAGTGATGCCTGCGATAGAACAGACGGGAGTCATCGAAGCCATGCTCAACAACAAGGTGCTTCCTCAGCCTTTTCCACACCTTGTCTTCAAGACCACATTTAGGGCAGGCAAAGATGCACAGATTCGCGATCTCGGTCGTCACCACGACTCTCCTCGTGGGCGGCTCCTTTCCAGTTCTTGCCACGGCTTGAATGTCACCTTCACTTGCTGCCGCCGTCTCATTGGATGATTCGTCACCCCCATCTGTGACAGTGGCAGCCTCAACTTCGGCACTGCTGAAAACTTCTTGCTCAAGAGGTTCGTCAGTGTTGGCCTTGGCGCTCCTTTGGTTGAGGGACTTTGAGTTGGCAGCATTCGCACCATTCCTGTCATTTCTTGAGGCTTCTTCTTCTCCTGCGTGCTGGTGCTCTCCATTCACTACTTGTAGGTGATCGATTCGAGGAACCACAACAGAGCAAGGAATTACCCGAGGATCACTGGGGACCTCAACCTGGTCGAGCAGATCACCCCTGCTGGCCCGTTGAGCTTCCTCATCTGGATGCCTCTGGGCAACCTCACCTTCACCATGGCACCCATTCCTCACCACCCGAGCCCTACGGAAGACGTGGTGAAGGAAGTACTGCTTGAGAGTGAGTCCTGGATGCGCATCCTGTAAGTGTTGCTCTACCCACGGGTGGTCAAAGAGCACCTGACAATTGCATAGGCGGCAGCTCAGGTAGTCAGCATCAATCAGGACGTCACTCAGGTTCATCTCAGCCTTCATTGTTGGGTGGCTCTGGGACTGATGTGTGGAGAGCTCTGTCCACCCGTTTGCCAGGTAGTCGCAGTGAAGACAAAGGTAGTGGCAGTTGCCGCTGCGCCACACAGAGAAGCAAGACAGGAAGTCGGCGTCAGACCCGAACCCCATGGGGATGTCTGGAAGCCACCTCGCTTGCCCTGATGACCCTGACGCTCCTGAAGTCAGTATTGTCACACTACATCAGGCCCTGAAAGAGGAGAGTTGTTGGCGAAACAAATCAAGACACCCCTCAGTAAAGATAAGCGTCCCCGCTTCAAGGTTAGTTTAAAGCCACTGAGGTCATGAACTCATGAGTTAGAGGATGCTGAAGCAATGCTGAAATGGCATTGCAGATGTAGCACATTTGGCTAGATGCGAAGTAATCTGCCATTGAAATGAAACAACAACCTTCTGACTTGACTTTTGGTGAGCCTTGGCTCTTGTTCGGCTGGAAATTGGCATTTTTCATATCCCCTCAAGACCCCGCCTTCCCTTTACAAGCTGATGGACAGCTAAGAACAAACATGGTTCAGAGACGTCCAAAAGACCTCATGAGAAAAGACATTGGCATAGTTGAAGCCATGACCGTCATGACCACAGCAAGAGAGAAGATGAAACACACCACAATGTTGACATCAGCACCATTATAGTCACTATCTGGTGGTAGCGAAAGCATCTCCACAGGACTCATCCAGGATGATGTTAAATCATGTCTTGAGCGGACTGTTTGAATCACACACGGAGCTATTCACTCACTCAGGGATGTCCCCAAATCAGTGGCTGCCCCTAAGTTGGCAGCTGAAGGAAGGAGTGTGACTGAGACCTCCTCAAACGATCTTGGAGATGTTCACGGACTGTGTGTCAGGCCAAAGTCTTTCCCAAATTCCTCTTCCACTGACTTTGGCATCCACAGGTTTGGGTCAACGAGGAAGCCACTGGAGTTGAACTACGTTAGGTTAGATTTCCTCATCAAATAGGAGGAGGGTAAAAGTGAGCAACAGTCTTTGAATGCATGTTTCTTCCTGAAATCGTCTCTAACATTCGAGTAAAAGCTCTGAGGGGCAACACACACGTCTGCAGGAGAACAAGCCTCTGCTACGCCGTCTGACAGCTGACGCTCAACTCACAGGTCCGGTGCGTGCGGGTGCTCGAGACAGATGGAAGCCACCAAGGGACGTCGGCGTCTGGAACTGACGAAATGGGACAGCAGGTGAGTTATGTGACAAGGCTGAGGTAAAGGAAGGGAGTCCCCACGTCAGCTGCCTCGACAGCTGCTGGGATAGGCCTGGGCAGGTAGATTTGGGTTAAGTTAGGTCATACTTGTTGCTGCCAGCTGAGGCCTGCGCAACTTACCCGATCCACGATTCGGCGGGGAGCAACCCTGGTTCAAGTTGTCATGATCCTATTCGAGTTTCCAACTCGTGGATGCCATTTCGCGGAAATTTGGTGAGTTGCAAAAAGAGAAAACAAAAACATCTGTGCTGCTCTATACGGTTGGCTCAAAATTTTCAATTTCGGGTATTCAGGATATTTTAAATGCTGAGCTACAAGCATGGCTTGTTGCGTGCCACAGTCCAAGAATGGGCGCCGCAGCCCCTCGTCGGACCCGTCCCTTCCATTCCGGGAGGATTTGCTGCTGAGACTAAAGTGGATTCTGTCCATCCACCGGCGGGAGAAGACACCGGCAGCCATCTGGAGGCCGGGCGAGGAGAATCGGGTCTGCCCCAGGCTCTTTGGGTGAGCAGACAAAGGCCACGGTCATGTTTCAAGGCGTCAAGACGGTCTCGTTTTAGCGATGAAGACCTGGATTGAGCCGGGGGCTTGGGCAGTAGCGCCGACCGGCGCTCCGGTGCGATTCCCTCCCGGCGTCTTCGCGATGACGAGGACTCGTCGTACGATGGCCTCCGGGAGGCCATGTCCGTGTGGCCATCAAAGGCCTCGCCGCCCTGGACAAAGGTCACCAGCGCCAACTTGAGGACGAAGGTAGAGTTCTCCTGCCCGATCCGGACACTTTTCCATCTATTTTGTGGTTTGCTCTAAAGGATCTTTTCTTGTGTGCGAGCATCTCCAGGGAACTTTTCCAGTCGGCAAAGTTCTGCGTCTACTGCGTTGATTGTCCACTGGGGACGTTTAAAGCCTTAGGGCCTCGACGTTCCTTGAGGCTATTTGTCTGACCGAGGACGAAACAAGAAAGGCTTTCTGACCATTGCGCTTTTTGTTCCAGGCTCATCGATACCTTCGTCTCTTGGCTCGACGCGTCGGACCCCGGGGAGTTTGAGAAGTGGAAGTCCTGCGACTACCCGGTCCTGTGCGCGATGTGCGGACACGACTTCGACAACGTCCACGCCTTGGAAGAGCACATGGTGGGCGGGGCCCATCACGTCCCATTGGAGGATCGTCACATTGCACTCAAGACTCTCGAGAGCTACAGCTCCGCCACGCCTTCGAACTTCAGCTGCCGTCTGTGTCGCCAAGAAGCGCCGTACGAGCAGCTGATCAGGCGCCAGCACCTGGTGGACGAGCTGCCGGACGTGAGGCTGTACCTCTTGAACCACGCGGTGAAGAAGAGTTCCTCGCCAGAAGATGATTCCCCTCGAAAACCGCCTCAGTCAAGGCTCCATCGGAAGCATCTACTGGCCTAAGAGTCCTTCCAAGGCAAAACAAAACTCAGTCACGGAGACAGAGGCTCGTGATGACATTCGAGACGGCGTCCCGAGATTGGCGGGGAGTGACACGTCAGAGTCCTGGAGGAGATCAGCACTGCCTCTGGACCAGCAGGACTTGCCCCGGAGCTCGCTGCAGGACACGAGCTTCAAGGAGGACGAAGGTGAAGGTGTCGGCGACAACATTGGGAACCACAAGAGAAAAGCGGCGTAATCTGCTGTTCAAGCCACTGCTACCGCTGCGAAGTTACTGAAGACTGATTCTGTGGATGGAGGCAGAGAGCATTTTGTGCAGGAACTGCGACCTTGGAAGATCACTCCTTCTACACTAAAAGGGGCTGCGACTGCCAAGAGAAGCAAGGCTTGACTGAAGATGCTCGAGAGGTGGTCGATCAAAGTGAAGTCGACGGGAGTCACCAGCCTCGCCCTGACTCGTGAGCTGCGGCTGAAACACATCCCGAGGTCAATGTGTCGAGGACGAAGACAATAGCGAAGGTGATGTCCCACAGCCCGGACGTCATCCACAAAGACCTGGTGAAGAGGCTCGCGACTGAGCTGTTGGTGCGAGCGTCTTCCTTTAAAACGGCAGACATGGGCTACTCGGCGGTCGAGGACTACGCGCTCGGGGTCTCCCAGTTGGCTATCACAGGCATTCCCTGCTTCGTCACTAAAGATGCAAGTGGGCCCATCCGTCGGATCACTGTGAAGGCCGGGGACAGAGAGGGCCCCTTGACAGAGAAGGAGGCCCAAAAGGCCTTGCAGGGACTCCAGACTCTTTCGTGCGGAATTTACCAGGATGAAGGACCTGCAACTACTGGAACAAGAGAAACAGGCTTTGGGGGTGAAGACGCCGCAGTTGCCGGCCCCGCAGCCGTTTAAGTTCTACAGGTCAAAAAAGACCAAAACGAGGAATCAAACCAATCCCTTGCCAAGGGTCGTCTTGCTACAACAGCAGCAACATCATTCGAGCACAGTTCGAGCACAGGCAGACCAGCGATGCCCACAGTAAGGGTCATTAAGCTCGGCAACCCCGGATATCTCTTGCCAAGCTCTTCTTTCTGTTGCCTTCCAACCTGTGGGTCATGCTCAGTCATGGAAAGTTCAACACTTGGCTGTCCAGTATCAGTCGTCAGCTCCTCAGCCCGTTGTCCATCAGTTCCAGAGGCAAGTTGTCTATCGAGGACCGGGTCGAGGGCCAAAATGCTATGTAGCTCTAATCCGGCCCAAGGTGTTACTTTGGGCCAAGACAATCCTTGCTGCTCCTGAAGTCCAGCCTTCCGACCTCACTGCAGAAAGTTCTAAGGAGGTCTAAATCGAAGAGGAACCCCCAGAGACTGTGGATTGCAAGGTGCAGTCCGAAGAAGTCATTCCCCGACGTGGAGTCACTCGTCTTGAAGTCCCAGGAGCCTCCGTTGTCGTTCAGGAAAGTCATTCCAGAGATGAAGACGTTGATCTATTCAGAGTGGAGCCCGAAACCAAAGATATGGCATTTGAGCATGGATATTAAGCATGTGCGTGTACAAGAAAGTATTTGAAAATTAATTTCCGTTTTGTTTTAGAGGAAACATTTCGGTTATTTTTTGGGTTACCCGAAAACTTAGACTGGTGCTTTGAGGCTACCTTTTTTCTTTAGTTTCTTACACCTCGTAAAACATGGTGAAAATTCCTAGAAAAGAGGAAAAAGAAAGGAGGAAACTTATCCAAGACTCGAACACATGTTTTTGTGCACAGGATCAGCGCAGCAGGACAAAGTTGAGACTGGCAAAATCTATTCCAAAGTCCTTCTGCCTCCTGAACGTGCGACAGAGCAGATTTTGGTCACCATCAACAGCTGCTAAGTACAGACACCTCGTTACTTTACTTTGTACTCTCTGGATGTACCTTCGCTCTGATCACCCTCTCATTTCAAAGGGTCCTACAGCAAAGCGCTTCCACATGTTCTGACAGAAATTTGACTTTACTACGTAGCAGATGTCCCGGCCAACCATGCACATGTGTTTTGTACAGAGCTACTAATGAAAGTACTGTAACAAAACAGGAAATTCTAACGGGTGAACCCATTTGAAAAAGCAAGGCGGCCACCTGCTTAAATGCATTGGTGAAACATAGAACAGATTTGAAATTACACTTTACAAGGTTATTTATATCTGCTGTTCAATTTCTTCGTCGGGTAATAATCTTCTACATAGGGAAGGTTACATATATACTATTTCAACTGAGGCAAACAATCCTCATGCGTCAGTTGGACAAAATGAGGCGGGAGTAGTGCAAAGAAGGGCAGAAGGGCATACTTTACAGGAAGGAAGAGATACAGTATGTGTTTTGCAGAGTCCAGTGTTCTACAACCACTTTGACCCCTGGTGAGTACTGCTCCAGTATCGGTGATTTATATGTATGATTAAATCACATGATTTGTATGTGTGAGTGAAGGTTGATGAATAAGTTGTTTTGTTTGCTGGCAATGTCCTGTCATCAGTAGTGAAGTCAATAAGCGACGAGAATCTGATCTGGGAGTTTTTTGCCATTTAAGGAGAGCTTCTTGAAATGTTGACCAATTTTCGAAGGTTGTTTTTTAGAAAGTACTCTATATTATTCACCGCCACTTCTGCATGACTGTTTGATTTTCGCAAAATTGTTTAAACTGACCTCTAAATTGAAGATCTCTGTCTATACAAAGCTGGACCAGGATGCCCCAATCCATGAGCCACTTCTTGAGGCATTTAATGATGCCGTGATAAGCTATATCAAGTGTTGGACAAATAGAAAGCCTGAATACTTGTCTGTTATTACACTGTAGTGTTTGTCTGCTGATTTAAAGTTGTTGACTGATGGACTGATGCTGCTATCATAGGCCTAGAGGCTGATAATATGACTACCAGGCCACCTTGTTGGGCCTATATGCTTGGCAAGTTCTATCTGAACTTGGGTTCATTTGTCTCTTGTATGATAGGAGGCATTGCTTCCACCTTACATCAGTCCAAGAATTCTACTTTTCAGTCTTCATCTATCTGCAAAGGAACGTGGGCTGGGTTGGAGGAAGCACTCCTACGTTCAACTATACCTTCTCTGATGATGGTTGAAACGCCCAAACTCCTGGTTCAGTGCCAGGAGGAGGCTTTGAGAGCTTCACTTTAAGTAACTTTTCAGACTGAGCGGGAATAGTGATGTTTTGTTTCACCAAGACTTCCTTTTTTGTGATTGGTTTCTTAAAGACAGAATGTGGCTTGCCTCATTTGTAAGGAGTCCATGGGAGGTCAGGAAGTCAGCACCCATGTAGGAAGTCTTTATATTTTTCTTGACATAGAATGAATGGAGTAGTCTTCACTCCCCAAAACTGCAGCTCAGTCACTTCCAACATTGCCATAGATGTTCAAGAAGCTGATTTTAATTCATATCAGCAGGTTGAAGCAGGTTTATTATAGTCATACACGAATATTTTTACTCACACAGGAGTGAATTACGATCGAAAGTGCACAAAAGGAGAGACAATTGTTTGTTATTGTTCTTTCGCAGCCTTGGGACTGTAGCATGCGGCCCAGGAGGTCCGTTGAAGGTTTGCGAAGATAGTGTGTGATGGCGCAACTTCGGCTTGTGGTTGGCCAGGGTCTGGGTTCCTTTAGTAACCCACAGCTTGAGGTGCCAGTGATTGGCACCATGCCAAGACGGTCTGATACTCGAGCCGGTGGGCTGATTGATCGATGAAACCATTCACTGGAGATAGCTCAAGTAGGTCAGTTACGATTGCTAGGGCGGGAAGGGTCGTCAGAGTTGTATATTAACTGATGAGATGATACAACAGACAGCACGTGCCTTCCAAGGGACACCAGCACCTTTCCCCTGAACACCTGCTGGCTTTCCTGCCAGTCAAGCCAGCTCCTACTAAGTACACACTACAGCCTACGGCAGTCTACCAAGGTCCAATCTAAAACAAGGCCTACTACGGTTATGTTCCTACTGGTACAGGGTACAACCTATACTGTGATGTTCAGGTATACTCATGTACATGTACAATGCATGATCTCATGCGGCGGGTCTCCCACGAGTGCGGCATGCTTCACAACACCTCCAGCCCATGGGGTTGCTGCCCGAATTTCACGCTGCAGTCACTGTTGTCACGTGGAGTCCATCCAGTTGGGATCATCAGCATCCGTAGGAGCGTCAACATCTTACTGCTTTAGTTGTTGCCTGACAATATTTCATCATCAGCCCGAGCCTTGTCTGCCCAATCCAGCACCAGGTCTGACATTGGGCTCCTCTTTTTAGTCCTTTTGAGGATGTTGATTCACTACATGAGGGTCAAAAATTTGCCTCATTTGAGTGACAAAAAATGGATCTTTCATGTCTTTCAACTCAGAAGTACCTTGAAAAAACCTCGACATCGGGCCTCCCAGACCAACAACCACGACTGGGGAAGCACCAGCGGTCCTCCTGGTTGGCATGTCCCTGAGATCCTGCACGCAGCCTCACCAATTTTTGCACTGGGGAGCTTAACGCATCAATTCTGCACTCCATAAAATTGAGTTGTCCACAGGGACTCCGCAGCGCACAACGCAATTTACATAGATACTCACTCTTCTCCTGCGACATACTTGCCTGTGCCAGAAAGTGCAAGAACACTGCAGCTGCTCAAGTTAGCAAGTTGACTCAAAACTTGCCTCCTTCTGTTGCATTGAGATTCTGCGGTCCTTGCAGTGCAGAGGGGCAATGGCAACTAGCATGTGGACCTACTTATGATGGTAGAATACAAATTTTGCACTACTCACCTGATTCCAGATGTTTGGCACTTGATCTTCTTGGCCGAGAAGCAGAGAAGGGACAGGGGAGGGTGCTGTGTGTATGTGTGACTGTCTTGTACATGTGTAAAAATGCCTAGCTAGCACCAAGGTCATGCAGATGTCAGTCTTATTTTAGATAACCGTCATGCGACAAATAACCATCACGCCACAGGATAAATTGGAAGAAGTCACACAGTTGCTCAATCAAATGTGCAATTCTTCCAACTTGTCATGCATGCATTTATGAGGTGACTTTCTCCTCATACATTTACCCTCTTGCTCCTGCTTCCCTTACCTGATCCTGTCTCCCTCGTCGTACTCTGCACTGTCAGTTGTGGAGATCATCTCCCTTGCACCCACTCGGGACAGGACGCTGGGGATCATCCCATTTGCATCAATCCAGGACAGGTCGCTGGCCAAACACTTTGGTGTCGGTGTTGTAGTGGTGATGGCTGGAACAGGAGCAAATGAGTCATGTGATCTGTACACAGATGTAGAGGGAGGAGGGGGGGGGAGTTACCATGTCATGACAGTTCGGCACAATCCTTGCCGACCCAGTCTTGACCAACACAACTGTTACCAACACAACACTTACTGACACAGCCCTTAACGATACAGCCCCTTAGGTCTGCTTCAAAAGGTTCTGCTGTTAAAGGCTGTGTTGGTAGAGACTGTGTTGTTTAAGGCTGTGTCGGTAAGGGCTGTGTCGGTAAAGGCAGTGTCAGTAAAGGCTGTGTCGGTAAAGGCTGTGTCGGTAAAGGCTGTGTCGGTAAAGGCTGAGTCGGTAAAGGCTGTGTCGGTAAAGGCTGAGTCGGTAAAGGCTGTGTCAGTAAAGGCTGTGTTGGTAAAGGCTGTGTCGGTAAAGGCTGTGTCGGTAAAGGCTGTGTCGGTAAAGGCTGTGTCGGTAAAGGCTGTGTTGGTAAATATTGTGTCAAACTGTCATTAAACCATAAGGCCAGGTTGACTGAATCAAAGTGATGTTTCTTTCTAAGAAAATCCTGAATAAGTATTGCTCAGTTGAATGTGGATGCGACTTTTTTTGAAAAAAAAATTGCCTATCTAACATGAAGACATTGCATGTATGATATGCTATATTTCCTTTGGCTTTAACTCAATGTGAATGCCACTGGCAACATAGGCAACCCCAACAGGCCAGCAGTACAGAATGTCTTAATGAGGTTAGCCATTGGACGTGTTGCCCTATGCCTAATAGTTGCCTCCAATCTAGATACCCTTCATGGTTTTATTAGGAGTGCAGCTGGCCAGAGCCTCCACTGCCCCTCAGACAGAAAAGTCAAGCAGGTCCAAATCTGGTGATGATCTGACCGACCTTGAATCAGCAAAGTTCTCATCAAATTTCTAGATGCTGCTGTTGTGGTTTCACTGTTGACTGTGTCCTTTCACCATGACATAACAGTGTTGGTCATTGTAACACCTTCGGGTGATCGGTCTTTCTTGCTTTCTGTCACTTGGGAATGGTAGGATCTGCCTCAATCCTGGCCTTGATCTCATCCACAAGGCGTTAGATCTTGTCTTCTCTTGGGCAATGTCCCCCAAATCCCTTAATCTCATAAAAGGGCTTTATGGCGGCAACAGTGTGGTTAGGGCACTCCGACTGTTGCTCTGCCACTGTCTGCTGCCCTCCTTCTCCAGGAAGCACAACTGGCATACTGGACCCTGAGCATGTAATAAACATCTCTGTGTAGTGGACAGGGAAGGCTGTACCCTCCTCCCTAGAAAATGGACCATTGAAGGGGGGGCTGTGCCCATATCTGGTTGCACCTCCCAAATGTACTGATGACACAGCTGCACTCCTCATTAAAGCAAAAATTCTGTTGAATGAATGGGGCTTCAGCGACTTGGCATGCTTTGGTTATGCTTATATTACCGTTTCCGTTGTCTTCACACACCGCCCTTGCCTTGTAGGAGTCGCAGCTGTTGCCGATCACGCTGCCCAGTTGCTTCATGTGCAGACACGCTTCTCCCTGAACATTTGAACCAATGAAGCCGCTTCCGTCAACTGTCTCTGATGCCAGGTTGTACAACTGGTGCACACAGTGACGGCCAAAACAGTGGACATTTTTGGGGTTGTGAATGTCTACGAAGTTGTCATCGGTGTTTTGATCAGCTAGGGTGAGATGAATAAAATGGACAATGAAGCCACTGAAACTAGGCCCAGTACCTTCTCTATGAGAGGTTATTGAATCACAGAACTCTTTCCTATTTGCATTTACTTACAAGATCTGCCTTAAGTCATATAATGAAGAGAATTGTCATGCGTGGGGGTCCACATCGAATTGTGAATGTAGTGGTATGTTCAGTTCACTTTGCGCAGTTGTAAGGAGACTCTTGATAATGCAGTGATTGATAGTTAAAACCCTGCATATCAAATTGTATATTCTGGATTCATTTGGCTTATCCTGAGGTGGTTTGGAAAAGAACAAGCCCCTATGTTCAGAAGGCTTGTGGTGATGTAATGGTCCGAACAAACTCCTCATGCCCTTCAGGCCCCATGAAAAGGAAAAAAATAACACAGCCACCAACACCTGTGAACTGCACTCATGCCACTTTGGTGGTGATTGGAGTGAAAAGAGTGGGGCTTTCAGCTATGATCAGAGCAATCAGAGCCGCCAGGACAATTGGCGCTAGAGTGACCAGCTGAAGCATGCGGCCTTCACCATGACGTAGATTGTGACGACAGGCACACGGACACCACAGCACAGTATAGGGTAGCGATGTATTGATAGACCATACCCGTCACTAGGCATGTGCGTAGCTTGTACCCAGTAGCACGCTATAGAAGTAGTCTGTATAGTTAGAGCTGTGGCCACCAGAGGGCGCAACCGTAGGGAGCGCACTCCTTCTCCCCTCGGACAGAGGAGCGGCTGACCGGGTAAGGCAGCAGCGGAGCTGGCCAGCCCAAGGGAGAAGGACGAGAGAGGCAGTCACTCTTGGGAGTTCAAGGAGAACACATCTTCATTACATTGTGTGAATGAGAATAAAGTCATGGCTCCAGTTTGGCGTAATGGTGTATTACTTAAGGGTACCGGTCCTGACTCCGGAGAAAGGCGCGTGGGGAAACACGCCCATAGTGCTCCTGGGCGAGATGCTACAAATACACCGCAGGAATTGGCACATCTGGTCGAGGACATGTCCCAAGTTTCATCTGCAGGCATCATGGAGTCGTCTGAATTGGAGAGCTTTTCCTCCGTCTCCTCCGAACCAGACAACTCGATAAAGGATCCGGATTACAATCCCAAGCAATGAGCTGGGGTTGCCCTTCCTACGGATTGGGCCAATAGTCTGTTGTAGTGGTTCTGAATAAAATATGTTGGGGCACCCTGGCGCACGTTTTTTGCCTCGCCCAAACCGGCGCACCTGACATATTTTCCTCATTCCAGCCATGTTAGTAAGGATCCTCCTCTCCGTACTCGCCGGGAGCCAAGCCCTGACGGTCTATGACTGCGATGCACCCGGGACGGTGCTCCGCATGGTATCCCTGCTGAAACCAGGTGCGTGTCCAGACCCAAAACGGGACTACGCCCCGCCGAGGAAATGGGACGTACAGATCCTACAGACAAGGCAGAGAGGGTGGATTAAGGCGCAAAGATGCTTCGTGATGAGAACCTCCTTCGTGACGAGATGCGGGATAGACAGCCTCACATACAGCACACACATCATGTCATGGATGGAAACCCTAGCCATAGAAGAGGAGGCTTGCCGCCGGGCCGCAAGGACCAGAGAGATCGACCTCCCCAATAAGAATGCGAAAGACGGGCTGGAAAAGTGCAAGCTAGGACGGCAACATCGGCAGACGTTCAGCCTATTCACCAACGGCTGGCTACAGGAAGAAGGCTGGTGTGGACACAGGTCGTTCATCTCAGGAGGGAAGCACTTCAAAAAGTCATACGAACAAACCGTCTACGACGTCACACTCGACACCTTGAAAGCGGAGTACAACGAATACACAGACACGATCGTCATAGGAGGACGTGTCAGAGGCCAGTTCTCCCAGGGATACTTGCACGACGATCTGTTGGGCACCCTCGTTTGGGACCTGAAAGAGCAAAGCTGCCTAGACTCCCTGTCTAGAGTGCACACGGGGCTGGCGGACCTGTACAATTACGCCCCGAACAAGATAGAAGGGACCGCCGCGCCCACAGAGAACTCCATCATACTCCTGCAGAAACCAAGCCAAAAGCATGTGGGGCAGTACGCGGGCATGGTTCTGAAGGCAGGAATCCAGAAATGCGGAGCAGCCTGTTACACCACCCACATAGAGCAAATCATCATATGCCCAAGGACAGGGGGCGGAACCCTGGAATCTGTCACTTGGGACACCCAGTTCCCAATGGACAGAATCACCAGCCACAGCCAAATAGGACACGCCCATCTGACGACCAACATGCGTATGTACGAACGATTCGCCCAAGTGCAGCAAGGATTGTGCGAGCTAGAGAGAAAAGTGCTGGACAACACGCTCACCGACCTCAGGGACAGCAACAGCAGGTACGCGCTCAACAACCTGCTAGGACCCGGCCACCGTATCACCACCAGCGGCGTGACGGCATATGTCACCAAATGCCAACCCACTCCGGTGACCAGGACCGATTATACCAACTGCACCAACGAGATCCCAGTCAGAGTAAAGGGGGACGCTAACCGTATCCGGTTTGCCGACCCCATCACCTACATCCTTACGGACTACGCCACCATCCTTCCATGCGACCCCATAACACCGCCGAGGTGGCTGGCCGACGACCAATGGTACTGCTCCACCCCAAAAGGGATGCCTTGTCAAGGGCCCAGACCCCTGAGGGTGGACCAGAAACCCTTCGAGGACGAGGACTTCGCCAGCTCCCTGGGCGGTCAACTATACTCCGAGGACCAGCGCGAGCAACACCGACAAGCCGAGCTAATCGTGCACTCATGTGAGGCCCAGTCAACAGCGGCCTCTGTACAGGCCAACCGCCACAGGTATCAAGGGGAATCGGGAGTGTGGAACTTCGGCCTAGGGCTCCCCGATGAAGCTATGGGCCACTTGAGGGACGATGTCCTAGGAAGAGTGTCCTTCATCATTCCCCTAGTTGGATCAGCGTGGCCATGGATCGCAGGCATCGGCATCTGCCCGGGTCTCTTGCAAGCATTCGCGAGCTGCTGCGTCCGGATTTATCTGGTGTACCAAGCAAAAGGATTCGGACCCTGGCTCATCCCCACGGCCATCAGTATGGCCTTCACAATCCTCATCATCCCTCTTTCAGTCCTCAAGACAGTGTGGAATTCCCTCAGCACCCGCCGCGAGGAGCTGGTCGTCCTCCAACCAGAGGACGACTTCGGGGCAGCTTGGCGTCGACCCCCGCGTCTCTACCCACGGGTACCCAGACCGGATGACGATACCAGTTCCACGGGAGAGCCCACCGCCAAAAGGATCGCCGTCAACCCCACGAGCTCTGCATCTCAATGACGGGCAAGCCCTCGATGGGGAGGTGAAGCATGCAGGCCTATGGGGCTGCAGCGATAGGGTCACTTGTAGTCGATAGTAGTGAACAACGCATATTGTATTATTAGATGGTGCATGTATTATGTAATCATCCGAGTCACTCTGTATGTCTTTCAGTTGTATACAAGCATGTGTATATAATGGGATGTCGCTGTATGCATTCGCTATGAGGATGCCTTTGTAGGCGCTGCGGGCGCGCCCACGCTACCGTTTCCCTTCCCTTGGGAAGGCAGTTAATAAACAACTGTACAGGAGTGCACATGTCTCTTCCTTCCGCTCCCGCCTCTAACTCCGAGCCGTCTTCCCCCATACGGGAAGACCAGCCTAGGTGTAGGAAGAGGGTCTTCCTCCCTGCGCCTAGAGGCCCTCCCGGGGCTCTGAACCCAGAGCCGCCGCTTCACTAACCTAACCTCAAACTTACACAGGGGTTTTTGATGTGTCCTTATTTCTTTACCTAATCAAGTGGGTAGTGTGTAAGGGCTTTAAGTCAATATGTATATTTCAAGCAGTAATGGCAAAAAAGCAGTATCATTATAACATTGTTGTGTTAGCTCTGGCAGTCCTCATGTGGTGGCATCTGCAATTCCATTGCCCTATACACCATTTCCATTGTTTTTTGGAGAAGCTCTGTCAATTCTGCATCATAAACATTTATCTCCTCTGCCATCTTTTTTCTCTTAAACTTACCCTCCACATGATTCATGACACATGTTAAGTCAATTGACTCTGCCTTTTCCTTTGCGAGGAGGAATTTAAGTATTCGACGTAACTGTCCCTCAGTGTCTTTTAGAAGACAATTATAAGTCACAACCAACATTTTTTTGTTGCCCGCTCTTGCCAGAAGCTTGTCTCCACTCCTTCCCAATGCTTCAAACCATGCAAGGTTAAACTTGGCCCAAGTCATCACCCTAACTTTGACGAAGTTCCTCCAGACTTGGCCATTGAGGAATTGTTCTGTTGTAGCATGACCAGTTTTGCCACCTGACTCTCGATTGAACTCTGCCTAAAGAATTGAAGCACAGATAAACTACAATGCTCCTGGCACTAAAATTGAACACCTTGCCAGGAGGCATCCAAAAGGGTCTCGAATAAGTAGTATTCCTCTGTCATATTTTGCAATCTCCGTTGCACTGAAGCCATGTGTCTTGATGGCAATCACAGAGCCATTGCTGATATGTTCCCCAGGGAAGCCTTGCTTTTGCAATATTCCTGAATTGTAGATGCTGCCAGTCATGATGCCTTTCATGAGTAGGAAAAAGAGCACAATGGATGAGTACAGCAAATAATTGTTCCTCTGATCCTGGCACATGCACACTAGAGTAGGCACTACGGAGGTCACACTGAGCTTTGCCATCTTCACAAGCAGTTTGGGGTGAGAAATTATGTCTGCATTGAGGATCAAGCAATAATTTTGAGGCTGGTCTTGTTAAATAGGGGCTGGACTCTTGCAAAGTTGGCCTACAGCATGGTGTACTAGAACACCCTCATGCAAAGGTCCTAGAGAGAAAGTAAGACCAGTTACCTATCAAAAGTGCCCCTGGAGAGTCCAGTCAAAGCCCTGGACCTACAGGGTGTTTGCCAGTTTCCATTACAAAAGACATCAAAAGCTTCTCCAGACAAAGCAGTCAAGAAAGGAAGTGCTGTCAAAAAACCATTTCTTGACATGACCATATCTGAACTCAAGGTACATTTCCAGACAATACGAGGGCAACACTGATGCTCTTCTACACCTGTACCTTGGAAATCTAATATAGTTCTAAATGGTTCCCACTGGCAGGGGGTGGTTCAGGGGCATGAAAATGGCATGAGCAGATAAACCAACAGTCATTTTATTAAAGAAATATTGGTTTTTGTGCAACACCCTGTAGGTCCAGAGCCATGACTGGGCTCTCCAGGGGCACCTTTGATAGGTAACTGGCCTTACTTTCTCTCTAGGACCTTTGCATGAGGGTGTTCCAGTACACCATGCTGTATCAAGGTGATGTGACCTCCGTAGTCCTAATGCACACTTGCCATGTCATCACTAGGCCTCGACATTTCAGGCAAAACTTTTTGGGTGAAAAGTGTCCCCATCTTTGTGACAGAAGTTGCATTTTAGGGCGGCATATTTTTCTTTGACTTTCACTGTCTTTCCTGAATTTTTTCTATTAGTTTGGAGGGGTTGCAATCTGTCCTGTGTTGATGAGAAAAAAAGAGATTGTCATTACCTGTGGCTTGCTGCAGGAGGTACCGAACCCATGTGTTGCCAGAGCCTGGAAAAGAGGCCAGAGCAACCTCAGGGCCTGGCTTGTGCAACAGTGTGAGTGGTGCATTGCACCACTGGACTGTGCTGGCATCTGGTTGATGCTTTTTGAGTGCCACAGATAGCTTCACAGGTAATGATTTGGACTCCGAAGAATTTCTTGGACTCACTGGAAGGTGGTCATTGTGGCGTGGCTGCGGCAAGTTGTGTTTGTGAGTTCTTTTTACCAGCCCCAGTGATGTGAAGGCCATGGTGATGAGAAAGAGCACCATGACCAACACAGGAAAGTGGAGCATTTGGTGCAGCCTTGACAAGAATTTCATCACGTTTAAATGTGGTTCAGCTAAAGTTCTGTTGGGTAGAAAATTCCTGAGACATACACTATGTCCGGCGTGAAATGACATGCAAGTGTGTAAAATGTGACATTGCAATGGGAACACCTGAGGAATTAATGACAAGCCTGAAAGATGCTGAATGGACCATATGTGTCGAGCCATCCATCTAAAGGGCCACTTTGTAGTGTTTGCAATGCTTCATCACTTGTGTTGGGATTCATCCCACCATGCAAAAAATGACTTTTTGTTTTATATGTGAGAAGAAAACGTACCTCACAAGGTACATACATGGTATGTGTGAGTTATGGAGAGCTGTTGCACTGAACAGGATGTATAATCTCAGAACTGCTCAGTATAGGGAGTAGAAAAGGCCATTTACGTGCCACATCACACAGATCATCAAGGACAGCCAATCATTACCATAAGCGACCTGATGGGCTGGGACAAGAAATGTCTGTGTGCCAGGGTGAAATGAGGGTAGGGATGTAGTATTTCCTTTTGGCGGCCCGACTGGGCCGGATCAATCACTGTACCGATCGGTAGAGTACTTTAATTTAAGTTCTAATATTATGTCCTTCATTATTTTGTTTGTAATTAACTCTTCCTTTAACATTTGTGCATCATGTAATTCTCCCCTTATTTCAGTATCATATTTCTGCTCTATCGACACTGTTTTCTGTACTCTAAAACAGTTAAATAAAATCACTCAGAAAAGAAAGACATGTATAGGACAAAGACTCAATTAGTTTCCCTGACCTCATACGGATCTTTACATGGTCCTTCGAGCCTCTTCTAAAGAGACTCACAGTGACAACTAGTTCCTACATCTTCTGTACGCACCAAATCCAAGTACCTCCTCTGGAGCTATGTAGGGATATTATCTTTGGGATTGGGAATTTCGCCGACGCGGTGAAAGGCGGATGATATTACGATCACCCTTCTGGTATGTAGCATCGGCTAGTGGTCTGCATGTAGCGTTGGATAACACGTTACATGAAGGCCTTAGACTAATCTCAAAATAGGTAGAGCTATATCTACTGGGAGTGTAGACAAAGGAGTCTTGCGACATCTTATGTTTATTCTAGATCTTTACATGTCTAAGACCAAAGAGCTACTGCTGTACAATCTACTGTCCCTACAGGGGGAGGTGCGGGTGGCTCCGCCCCTCCCTTGCCCGCTCCCCCGCGAGCGGTCAGCGCGCCTCCTGTTCAGCTGGGTGCTAGGTGGAGGCTACACGCGTAGAGTCTACTCAGCTCGCGCGTAGACTCTACTCAGTCGCAGCCTTCTACTGTGGAGACGCTATCGCTTCGTAGACGCTATTAGGCTAGGCCTGCTTCAGGAATCCATAATTCAGTTGCTAGTTTGAGTTCGTGTTTTACCCGGTTTACCTCGGCTGTAGAGACTTCTCTACTGGGGTGGGGATTGACACAATAGTGGTGGATGGCAGTTGATCACAGAATGCCGCGATGACGATTCATGGATTGAAAGATCCATTCTCTTAAGTCTTCCATAATTCTTTTGAGTTCCAATTTTACCCGGGATACTCGGCTACACGTAGGAGCCCGTCATCTACGTTAGTGGGTCTCTGCATTCGGGAGCACGCTCACGCGATAGCCACTAGTGTGAATTCGACCTATATCTCTACTGACTATTTAAGCACTCTGTAGAGTCTTCATCCTCGGCATTGCGTGCATAGCAACGCCCCCTGATGGAAAGCGGCCATCAGCAGTTCAGACTGACCGTTGATCATGAGACCTCAATTCACACTACTGAGCTTTGACAGCGCTACTATCCTCTGTCTCTGCTTCTGGCCAAAGGAGGAGCCATGGAGCGTTCCCATTGGTATCAACGCCGCTTACCCACTCGATTCAACCAGCTACTGGGCTGCGTTGGTGGACGGATACCAGGATGCACTCCGTATATGACAGGTTACTTAGACTCGTAATTGCCTTACGTGGCAGCGATGTGCAGCGAGTCTAATCCCCAGTCTACCTTTGAAGTGTGAGTGAGAACGCATGAACGACGGGGTCCAACCACAAATTTTACTATTACTCAACCAGGGTTACCTTCTCAGTTGTTAAACAAACATAAGTGATGTGCAGCAACGCTGTATTTTCCCCTTAAGATTACCTTACACGGACTCGGACTTACAGAGGAGAGATGGCACACAAGAAGGGACCTAGAAGATCATTCCTCTAAGTTCCTTCTCAAGCAAACAGGTTACCAGCCAGACACCGCAACAAGTAAACTCCACCTACTCTAC
>JAAUXU010061086.1_pt1 | contig 45850 bp, 39 predicted proteins | sample 7278151 | NCBI WGS metagenome assembly JAAUXU01 (sample SAMN14350113, study PRJNA611818) | marine sediment metagenome | isolation source: surface marine sediment (1.8m) | place: French Polynesia: Moorea | collected 2018-08
ATGACTATTATTAAGTGAGTTATTAACATTTGAATATTGAAGGTTATGGGGTCACTTAAAGCCACCAATGATGCACATACAGTCATGGTAGGAACACAAAATTCTCCTAATATCCGTGCTCTGTCCAAATCTGGGGCCTCACTTGGCCCAAACACATTCTGTTGGGGAAATATCATGAGTAAATGTTATAAAGTCACTTAAAATCAGTTCCTTGGCACCTACAGCAGTGGAAACGCAATGAAGTTGTGTCATTGCTCCTGGTGAGTGCCAGTCTGGCTGCACATTACGTAAGTGACTATTTATCAGTTTACTACAGGTTTAAACCCCCTTTAAAAACATTAGAAACCTAAACTAAAACATTTCGTACAACCCCCCCCCCGTGCTCATGTCTGACTCCAATGCACACACATGTATACACTCTACACTAAATGTATACACATATGCATGCATGCATGTCCCAGCTGCCCTAGGAGTTGGGCTCTGCTATCTCACCTGAACTTGATTCTTTGGATATGGCTAAAAGGGGGGTTCGAGTGAATGTCAGCATTCGATCGAGTCCCTTTAAGGGCAAAATCGAGCATCTCTGAGATATTGGCAGTGGCATCGTCGAGCCGCTTGGTGCAGGAGCCTCACCAGCATCAACAGCCACAATGAGGCCACCGGAGGGAACCTCAGCCAACTTAGGTGGCAAACTTGGGATGTTTTTTTTCCCTTCTTTGACGCGATGTCTCGAGTCAGGCTGACTCTGCCGCAAAAGACAAGCCAAAATCGATGATTCTTTATTCGACAGTAGGAATGACAGAACATATCTATGTTCCTTTTAGTTTTGGGTGTTGTTCGGATACAGTCTGTATTGCGTATACATCATGTAGACATCTCTCGTAAAATGGACACATCGAGTGAGGAGAGGCTTGAAAGCCACCAACTCCGCTCTTCCCCAATTCAGCTACTGCACTGCATGAGGGACTTCCTACTGTTTTGCTCCGTCACACTCCAGACGAGCCAGCTCGTCCTGACCCCGTCAACGTCTCCGGCAAGAAACACTTGTGGACAGACGAGAGGGGTCATCCTCTTAACCCCTTATTTAACCCTCTCTTTTTCCTCCTCCGATATTGGGCAATCAGCGCTCTTTTATTCTATAGCGCCCCCCCCCAAAAAAAAAAAAAAAAACTAAAGTGAGTGCACTCATTAAATTGGTCATAAATCTCAATCAGTCAGAGCAGCAACGTCGTGTTTGAGAATTACTTTAAATCGGTTTTTGTTTCCCCTTCGTCCCCTTCATCCTCTCCTCCTCCGTTGTGGATTAGGACGCGGCCACGTCCTTCTTTGCCAGCGAAATGTGAGACAACGAGTAAACATTTGGCTGATCTCAGCAACACCTACTTGTGTTACTCCAAAGCAATGCACAGTAGTAGTTCATAATTTTGGGGCGTACAGAGTGGCCGAGAACAAGTGCTCGCTGGTGAGCGCGCTGGACTAGTCCAAGTCATCATACTGCTCCAGGGGCAGAGATGTGCTAGGCCAGGTTCTGCTTCAGCCTACAGTTATGGTCTCACTTTGGTCAGGTTTGTTGGGACCCGGTTCAGTGCGTCAGGTTCTCTTTGCCGAGGCACCATTGGACCGTGCTCTTCGCTTTAGTCTTGTTCACGTGAACCCCTGTTTGAACGAGTTAATCGAGCTCTGACCACCAGGAACAGGAGTTCCCACTCCAGGCCATGGTCAGGCAGGGCCCCAAAAGTTCGCACATTTGAACGACAAACTGGGCTTGGACAAGTGCAAGTTGTCGACCATCATCTGAGCCAGCCTATGCGACGCTGTCCTTACTACTGGTACCAGCTCGAACGAGCGTTTCCCCCTCTCATGTCCCTGTCAACATTGTAATTTGTTGTAAGTAGAAGCTGTAGCCACAATGGATGAGCAAATATCTTAACAGCAACACGACTGCTTGGGATGACAAACATTGTTATGTGTCATGTACAAGGTGCTGCAGTCACGTCAGTGCATAGGAAAGGCAGCTATTGCTTCCCATTGCCTAACTAGTTGCTTCCGGCCTTCATTCCCAATAGAGACAATGAATTTATGATATATTTGCTGTTCTGTGTATGTTTTTATATACTCCAGCGAGATTTGTGAGCAACAGCAGAGCTGCGACCAAGCATTTTGGGGACTTCTCCACCTTGGCAGTGTAGTCTAGTTGTGTGTACCAGTGGGTGAAGCAAGAACGTCTCAGCAGATGCCTCAGGGGTCCGTGGGGCAGAACCGTAGCGCCGCGCACGAGAGCACCGTGCCCAAGTAGTGCGAGGCCCCACACTTGGGCCTCGGGGGGAAGACAGACGTTGTCCTACCTTTTACCTCCTCCTCTTAGTCCTCTCACCCTCGATATCATCTGCCGACAGCTCTCTCATCAGGAATAGAGCATGTTCACACTCTGGCCGCCAACAGGCAACTGACGGAAAGCGAGCGCGCACCCAGAGCTGGTGCCAGGCATGTACACTGCCCCACTCTGCGCATACGACGTGACCGAGTACATACGTGCAGTGGATGCATGCTGGACACACTGTACGAGTGGACTGGCATCATGCAAAAACCGACTTCATACTGTACGGCCCGCAACGAGGCTGTCAAGAGCAAGGCTTCAAATACAGTGTGTTTCCCAGAGAAAAACACTGATTTCTGACACACTGGGCAAGCACGAATGCCGAGCAAAAGCAACGCTCCAAAAGTCAAGACATTGATGCTACCTCGATTAATGCCAATTCATCGCAGACTGCCCAAAACTTTAAGTTCGATACGCCTTTAAATCGCTTAATCCTTGAATGTGAATCTTTGTCCCAGCACATTTTTCGTCTTTACCCAAGCATCAATTTCTCGACATACTGTATTTCAATGAATTGTCCTGGGCACCGAAAGTCAAGATTCATGAAATGGCAGCTTTGCCCCTATTTCGTGAGCAGCAGCAAAATATTGGCCAGAAACAATGGACTAAGTTCTAGATCATCATGGAAGACGTCGCAGAGGCTGCAGCGCTGCAGACAGAACATTATCAACTCTGCCTTAAACGAGCGAAAATGCGCACTTTGAGCATAAGACGACTCTTGTCTTCCATCAAAATTCGCCCTCAAACATGTCACAAATCAGTGGGGTCCGAGCATCAGGAGCGAGTGACAAAACATGGATCTTGCATCTTATGCAACACACTGTATATAGAGCACTGACTGCCTAATCCTGAAGAAGCATTCTTGGTCATTTTCCGCCAGGGAGAAATGAACAACTTTTTGCCGGACGTCGTCTTCTTGGGCTTAGCGTCGTCATTGTGCTTTGAGGCGCTGTAAACTTTTACGTTCTGGCTGAAAAATCACCTTCAAAGGGTTGCCCTTTTCTGCGTACACATTCCTTCCAATGGAGAACAGTGACCGAGTCCAGTGATGTCATAAGATTGTCTGCCTCAGCTTTGTCGGCAAAACAATGTTTCTCTCACCGGGGTTCTCCCCCGGGGTCTGTCAATCCGGGTGTTTAGTTTTTATTGTCGGGGCAATTTTTGATCCGGCACCAGGGTAGTTACAGTGCACAGCAAGTAGCACGACGACTCCAAGCCGACAAAGTCTGTAAGAGAGTCTCGCAGAGGGTTCAAGAACACGGGGTGTTCACGTTGAACGGCTTCTTGACTTATTCACCACCGATAAATGTGATATTCGGGGGCTGCTGTAGACGTCTGATGCGTCAATATGTGGAGGACAACAAGGACAACAAAAGTCCCGCCAAATCAACTGCAGTAAGAAGAGCATCTTCTAGGAATCTTGACCAATGTGCCTCTACACAGTGACCCACGTGGTCAGCAGTCGACAGCTGATTCGATGAGACCGCAATTCAGCGTCATCAAATGATGATTATGATCCAAATGACTCTCTCAGGACTCCTTCAAATATACGGTTGTCGCCCTCATCTCCCCAATCCATGACGACGTAGACGCGTCGGTTGGACTCGTCGGAGCAGAAGAGGACCAAAGTGGAAGTAGCAAAAACACCCGGGCAGATTCGATACCCGGACACCAAGCACTACCCGGACGGAGCCCAGTTTGTCCCTTACGTACGTATTTAGAGCTTTGCTCTGCACAGAGGAACTTTGTCATCATTCAATTAAGCCAAACACAAGACGCAAGCGCAGTCGCAGCGAAAAAAAAAGCCTGCTTGCTGCGATGTCGCTCCACATATTGACCAAGCTCATGGTGCACATTGCCCATGTCCCAAAACTGATGTACTGAATACAGAGACGCTCGGATGATTGGTGTAATGGGGGCGAATGGGCCATAACTGAAATAAAAACCTATTTTTCATATATTTATGTGCGTCTGCATGTGCGATAGCTCCACTTGTGTCACATCTCCATATCAGATGTGAATTCTCTTTTCTCCATCTCCTACAAGATGTCTTGGCTGTTGGACCAAAGTCTGTAGATGACGCATTTGGCAAAATCAACCGTGATGGCTGCAGAGCTGCAAGTTGGCACCTCAAAAGTATCCACAATTAAGGCTAGGCTACTCACTCTTCTTTGGCATGAGGTATATTCATTGTACGAATCTTACTGTACTCTGCTGCTTCCACTGTTTCTCCCTTCCTCTGCCTTTTCTGCTGTGACCCCCTCTTGGCCAGAGAAATTTCTGCTAAGCTGTCTTAGCTTGGCCCAAAGATAAATCCATGCCCCACTGCCTGCTCCTGCTCCCCTTGCCACCCATGCTTCCAGCCAGTGCCACTGGACCCTGCAGTCCTGCTTGGACTGGCAGACCGAGAAGCAGCAGAGAGAGAAGACAAAGAGCAGAAAATACAGCTGGAGTTAGACACACAAATTTGTGAAGGAGAATTAATCTAGCTGGATGAGAATCACAAGTACAAAAGAAGATGGTGCTCTGAGATTGGTGCATACGCCTGAGTCCAGCAGATGTTCGGTGACCCCGACATGTTGTTGCCTGTGAAGCATTCTGCCATCAGCTGCCTTGATGTGAAATGGCTCAAAAATCTGTGACTCTGACTGAAGCACTGAAGTAGAAGGAAAACTAGCTGCTCTCATCACTAAATAAACTAAGTTGTTGGCATCACATGTCAAGGAATTGTGACAGGAGTATTTGTGGAGCTGAAAGGTGTACAATAAACAGAACGACCATCATTTCTCCATCTTTCCAGTGTCTTCAGTAAATCAGACTGATCCCTGCGACCGACCGGACCACGGGCAAACCTTGTCTCGTCATTCGTCCACCCCTTCAGTCGATGCTTGCACAGTAGCGAGGACGTTGCTGAAATGGTGCTTTGGCTACGTCAGCGACTGCAGAGTGCATTAAACCAGTTGAGCAATGGTTTATTTGATATCATCGACACGAAGAATCCGATGTCAATGGGGGCTGGTCCGTGACTCCCTTGTCCCCCAGTCCTATGGATTCCAAGTAGCCGGTGAGAGAGTATCCGAACATTTCAAAGTCCAACCGGTAGACGGAGAAGACTTCTTTGATGAGATCCTTTGGCACCCTGGACCAGAACTCGTATTCTTTGTGCCTCCCTCCATTCTTGGATGGATTCTTGTGCAGACTGAGGTCCATTGTGTGCGTCAGGTTGGCCTTCCTGGCAAAGTAAGCGGTGTCCTGCAATGGGATGGGAGAATGTTGGCCTGCTGAGAGCTAAGTAACATGGTCGGTCACACGTACCTCACCCATGTCCTCAACTCTTCCGTAGATAGTGAAGTCGACCAGACAGAAAGGACACTCTTCGTGCTGGGGTCTCAAGTGTGAGTCAGCATTGGAGCCACGTACATGTTGAAGGACAAACTGAACGAATTCACTGGGCCTGAAAAGGAGTATGTTCAGTGCACGACAGTGGATACACGTGTGGTTACTTAGCAATGTCCCATCACCTTGCATAAGTGGGATTGTCTGCCACGAAGCCTGATTCAACCCTCGAAGGATCTTCATCCTCATGTACTCTGAACAATGAGATGACTCTATTGGTGATTCCCTGCCACGAGGTATCACCGAGATCAATGAACTTTTGGTAGTACACGGAGGCCAAGCGTGCCATTGGGTGGCGGACGAACACAATTGACACGGTGTGCGACAGTAGAGTCTTCGCCTGTGACAAGTGACATCTTGACTTGAAGGTACAGTAGAAGATATCAATAAGAAGCAGAATTGAAGTCTCATTGAGCCAAATCATTCTCACAGAGACGGGGACATATTGTTTGTCACGTTACAACGTGGGTAAACATAATATAGCATGAGTAGGCATCACCAGTTATTTTGATGTTAAGGTTAAGTTTGTAGAGACGTTTCAACAGACTGGATTGTACAATTATAAGCCTGGACTGGCATGAAAGCTACACAAAATGGCCCAAACTACAAATACTAAAAACAGTCTTTTTTATGCTCTCTCTACTATGTTTATGACTCTCTTATTGTTCTACTTACTTTATTATTATCTAGGCTCTGAGGTAGGGCTGTGAATTGTTCTGCATGAACGTCCATGGAGCTCTGTCAGTTTTAGCCTGCACAAATAGATACCGCCACTGCTGATGAAGCCACTTCATGGAAGTGACTCACATTGATGTCTCTGCACTTCAACCCTCTCATTCCCCCACACAATGGTTGCCCTTTATGAGCAGAACCTCCCACCCCCACCCCGAAAAAAAAACCCGCCCAGAAGTTAGGGAAACAAAGAGTACTGACAATTTAAATAAGCCTCGAGGGGGGTGAAGTCGCTGACTGCAATGCTGTATATACATACTTTGTGCTGTGCAGTGACGGCAAAATTAAGAGTGCGGTCAATTTTTCAACATTGCTCCCAGTTCGAAGGTCCCACAGAACAGGACATTTGGGGCATAAATTCAACCCTCTAAAACAAGCGGAAGTAGTCAAAATGGGGAAAAGACAGGGCCACAATGAGTTCAACAGCAGCAAGATCATCAACCTCAATTAGATCTGTGCTAGCTATGAGAGGAAGAGGGGCAAGATCTAGCACAGTTGAAGGGCAACTTCTCCCTCCCTCTCCCCTCCCAGTTGTTTCATAATGAATGTCATCAACATCCTCCATGACATGGACCCACCCGTGTTGCTCTGGATGAGACTGAGCCTGTTCCAACCTGAGCAGGGCCAATTTCACCAGTAACGTCTGTTGGACTCTTCGTCTTGCCACCATTGTCCTGCACGTCACGATGTAATAATGTTACCCTCGATCCGCGCACTGACAACTCAAGGTGATCCAAGTTGGTACTAACTCCAGCAGTGCCTATACTAACCTCTTCTGGCAGGACGTGAGGCAGAGGCCACAGCTTAGGTGCGTATATTTGAAGAGCTTGAGACCATCTGGCCACTTCCTGGGGCGGACGGTCAGCCAGGTCAACGAAGTGGCTGCTCCAAGTCGAGCTGGCTACCTTGGGTGCAGCTGCAGCAGTCTACAAATTGTGGCAGAAGTGTTGCTGAAACTATACCTTGGCAATCCTACAGTATGAAACGTTGTGCTTGGGGTCGTAGCTGAATTGTTCGCCTCTAATTTTCATGCTGGGGTGCAGAGACTTGGTGCCATACACGGCGGATATGATGTTGCAGTACCTGACTATCCTGTCCCTCCTCTTCAGGTAGTCAGCCTCCTTTCGAGCCATGAACGCATCCTGCAATGCGTTTTGCAGTTATAATGTTGTCCCATAAGAAGGTCACGTCACTTATTTATCATGCTATACCGTAAACATTGGGCTGGACTATTTTCTCATCTCTTCCTTTTTAAAAATCAACTGACTTTATCTTCACCATATGACATAAAGAAACGGACCACAGATGCACTCAGCCAAAATTCAAAGATTTGGTCATTGGTCTACCCTAACCTACGAACAATAGGGCTATGACAGTGTTTGAGAAGGGTCTGCGAAAGGACGATCTTGACCTTAGTAAGGCTCTGTCACCTTGAAAAAAAGGACGAGGAAAAAAGCTCTAAGTAGTAATCTATGGAAAGATTCGTTGGAGCTGATGTAGAAGTCTCTCTCGTAGTTCTAGTTTTTAAGTTTCCAGTGATGTAGCGTCGAAAGGGTCCAGACCTTATCCACGGGACTCCACTGTACTTTATCTTTATTGACTCTATTGACGGTGGTCTGCTCGACGGACCTGATCCTGTCCGAGCTCCATAGGCTTTGATAGATACCAAAGTTCCACTATTTAAGAGTGTTTAAGGATTGCTCACTGGCGTGTCAATTATTCCAGTTTGATTTTTTAAACGTTACTCTCACTACAGAGAGGCATGTCTTGTTAGTCACTACTGTCTTACCTGCACTTAGTTATCCATACCTTGGACTCCTGATCAAAGTCACCGTGGTTCCCTTTGAAGTCACTCATCAGCATCGTGATGAGAAGCGTTTTTAATATTATCAGAGCAAGGATAACTGAAGATGCTCTATACGCGTTCCTAAAAAAAGGAAGGGGGGGCAAGAGTTCAATCGTCACTTTGGAAACTTCTCCACACTTGATCAAACCATGGAAGCACCTGCAAAAGATGTTTGCAGCCATCTTCTTCAGTCGCTTCCTCGCAGTCGTCGAGAGCTGCACCGCGTCAGCGCCAATCAAGTTTTCTTCGTCACTTTCATGGCGCACTTGCTAAATGGAAACGTTTTCTCTTGCTTGCCTAAAGTCTTCCCAATAAGGACCCTCTGCAACAGCTTCCGCTTGGGGAGAGACCCAATTCAACTAGAGCAGAGATAAGATAAATTGCGACTGAGCGAGGATGACCGACGGCTACGACCCCGCCGCTTACAACGTTACGACGTGTGTTTACCACGACGGCCGCATGACACTCAGCTCAGTGCAAAAAGGAACTTTGCTGGAATGTGCTTATAGAATTTGCATGCACAGCATTAATGCAACATGTACTGACAACAGTGACTGTTGAGGTTGGCATGAACGGTAGTTCCGGGACAGATGCAGTTGTTTTCCTGACTCAGTTATGCCACACACGTGGAGAGTGACAGGACAGCCCTTATTCGTATCAACTCCTAAAGTTTGTTGCTCTCGGTTTTCTTCTGGTCCTATGAGTATGAGACATTTACTCCCCTTATCAACATCGTATGGGCTGTGAGGAACTGTCGCGGTGAGGGGTCGTCACCCTTCTATGTATTTGGATCTTTGAAACGACGTCACATACATGTATATAGACCATGATGATAAATAAAATAAAAACAGCTGACAAGGCAAAAGTGACGATGACTGGTAATGGCGACTCCTTCTCTACATTTGGTGGTACGTCTTTCTCTTCTTGCTGCTCTCCTCCCGGCTGTAGTAATCGTTCGGCTGTTCTACGTAAGATTCTGGCCTCCCCGCCAGGGCCTTGGCCATGGCAACCCTTGGAAGTCCCGTGCAGCCTTCGCCTCCAGGATTGGGCGTCATTTGCCACTCCTCGAACCCCTCACTGTGCCTGAACTGGAAGAGGTCACTGGCCTCCCGGCTGGCTTCTTCCCTGGCGGGTGGAATGCTCATGATGTTCGTCAGACTGTTCAGCATGTTCTCGCTGAAGGAGTAAATCTACAACAGCGTCAATACGTTAGAAAAATCAGTCTCAACACTTCCATCGACACGTTTACCTCCTTGGCGTGCTTTGGCAAGACAGTGGAAGCCTTATATTCAGTGAGTCGCTTCAGCAACGCAGATACGGCATCAAAGGCAACAGCAGCCTGTGCGTTGGAGCCAATGGGGATCTTGGCCTGGATAGCAACAACGAAAATGACACTGCCTCCACAAACTGAGGGCGGCCAATGGCATCTTACCATGTTAACCAGCGCACTTCCTGGTGCATCTGCAGGACCACCAAAAGCTGCCTGCGTAGTTTCTCCAGGTTTGTGCCCAGATGGCCATGGATACTCATCATCACCTGAAAATCATCCATTTCAGTTCCTCCTCACTCAACCAAGCTCAGAGGAAAACGCTCAACAAGCCATTCATAGCGTAGTTTTCATATGCCATCATGACTTTTTAAGCCGAACGACTTAAATAAAGAAGTCATATTAGATCAAAACCGTCTTTTTTCTTCCTCAGCGCAAGAATGGAAAGATGCTTAAAAATGCAGTTAAATATTCTTTGAACTCGTAAGATCTTTTTTTTTTTTTGAAAAGCGTTTTCTTGTGTCCTGTGTGGCGCACCAGAGCTGGACGGGTGCCGTGAGCAACCTCTGTAAGGACTGAGGACTTGCTCCAGTGATGCGCGCACACACACACACACACACACACACCCACACACGTCTCCCAGCAGGTGGAGCTCGACACGGAGTTGCAGGTCCCGTCGAGAGACGTAGATCATGACTTACTGGTGATGGACGCGATGGTCTCGATCCTTCTGCCCTCTTGTTCCTCTATTTCTTGCGCTCTCCGCTGTGCTTCCTTCTTGTCCTTGACGTTTAGGCCCAGCCGAAGATGCAAGTAGGTGTACCTGAAGACGTCCTTGATTCCGGCGAACGGCTTCTTACCGTTAACACGTATTATTTGCTCACCTGTGCTTGAATCCAATGATGTGAGAATACATGTTGGAGGCCAGACAAGTCAACTGACAGATGGAACAGCAGTAGGCCACATCGTAGGTCTCCGGCATCGTCGCGGGAGTGATCTCCTTCATGTACTGCAGACCTAAACACGTCAACACTTGACTTTATGATCCATGTTGACACGAATTCGGCACTGTTAAATGCCACATTCTTTTTTGTGCTCACCCACAACGGGCTCCTTGGTGTCTTTCAGCATCTTTTGCAGCCCGCCAACCTTCTTGTAGTCAATGTCTGTCAATCCCAGGTGCTTCACGCGCTCAGAATCCTTGCCCTCTGCAATTCTCTGTGACAGGCGGACGCGCTTAAGGTGCTTCGTACCGGCCATGTGCTGGTCGTACATCAGCTCGGAGTTGCAGGTCACCTAAGGACGACCAAGGGGATCACTGACAGGAAGAGGAAAACTGACTCGCCAGGTCATACCTGACAGAGAGTGCACTCCCAGTCAGAGGACGGCTTCTTCTCGGGAATCACCGTCTTCCTCGACCCGGTGTCACAGACTGCGTAAACTTTTACTGGTATCATGGTTGCCCTAAACACTCTTTAAACACCGTCATACCCTGCATGAGGTAATCTTTCGAAACGTTTTCTGCCTTGCCCCCTTGGTCCTGGGCGCTGGCGGCCTTCACGGTGCCCATGAAGGCGCCCACCCCCGTCATCTTGGCGTGAAGGGAAAACGCATCATAGTTGAAGGATTCGTCCTAGGAGATAGTACGTTAAAGTGAGAGATATACGCGGCATCACGCAATGGGTGACAGATCGGCATCTCTGCGGACCAGCTCACTCCGAGGTCTGCTTCAAGACGCTTTCGCACCTCCTGAGCCATTGGAGGCTGAACGACAACCTCGAGATCTGGCTCGCGATGACTGAAGTGAGGTAACTATGGTTTTCGGACTTGTTAGTCCGGCTCGACGCCGAAAAAGTCGTATCAGCCGTTGTGGAGTGGACCATAGATGATGGACGACCCTTGTTCACGATCTGGACGAGGATCTGGACCGGTGAGTTGGTATCGTAGTACACTGGTATGGGATTTGCACTTGCCTGGCAGCAGCCAGAGTTACAGCCAACTGAGCCCGTCGTGTCTGGCTGCAGAGATGCTGGGGGGAACGAGACGAAGTTCGTCATGAAGAAGACCCTTGGCAATGCTGTTCGAGCAGCTGCTGGAGGCATAGTTGCCACTACGCGCGATTGCCACCCGCCACTCTCCGACCGCGGCCGACTCAGGCCACCAGATGGCAACCGTCAAATGTACTGTAAACATTGAATAGTAAACAACACACGTGCCTCTGTCTTAGGGACTGACAAGGCTTTCCTTCCTTTACTCGCAATCATGGCCAAGAGTCTCCGCAGCAAGTGGAAGAGGAAGATGAGGGCCGTCAAGAGAGTCCGGTAAGAAGTCAAATCCTTTGTTTTGGTCTGAGCAGTGCTTTGTTCGCTCTCCGGGGTCTGGCCCGGACCTCGAAATCCCGGAGGATGTCGCACGTCACGGTCATCTGGCCATTTCAGATACGGTGAGAAGGAGAGGGCGCGGCTAGAAAAGATGCTCGACACCTACAAACAGGAGCAGGAGGAGATGAAGAGGGAGCAGCAGGAGAGTGACCTCAAGCACGAGCCTCAGATTCTAGGTGAGCCCACCCTCGTCCATACAGTCCGAGTACAAGTTCATCCGTCACTACAGAAGTCACTTTGAAAATTGCAAATCTGAGCTGAAAATCTCCTTCTCCTGCATGACAAAGTCATCGTTTAGGTCTTTGGAATGAAATGAGTAATCAAATCGAGCTTGGGTTAGGCTTTGGACAAAAGTACTGCTCACCGAAGCTTTAGACCGAGTCAAATGATTGTGCTCATTGAATCTGTGGTGCAGCTGGATCATACGGTTGTGCCCCAGTGCATCTTACTGCATGTGGCCATTGCATCGGTCCCTTCCCGTGCAAAAACCTGGCAAAAACATTAGTACAAGAAGAAGAAGTTTCAGGAAAAAGTTGCATTTTGTTCAGTTTTGATGCTTCTGTCCATTGGAGGGATAACTGACTACCCCTTTCTGTGGATCAGTCAGAATTTTACTACACTACTGGTCTTCGGCAGCTTATTGTAAGTTATAGACATCTTATATCATTTTGCGCTCCTGCAGGTGAGTCAAGTGCCAAAGTGGACAATGAGTCTGTCGCTATGGACCAGACGAGTGAAGAACGAGCCAAATTCAGCTCCAAGACCTTGCGCAACGAGCACGGATCCTATCCCGTGTGGCTGTCGAACAGGAGGATCCAGCAACAGAAGGCCAAGGCCAAGGGCAACAAGAGACACGCAGAGGGAAAGGTCGTCAAGAGCAACAAGAAAAAGAACAAGAATAAATTGCTATGATGTCTTTAGTTCTACGTAATAAAATATTGTACGTATGTACGGTGCAGGCGTTGGTGAGCGAGGTTTCGTGGGGCCTTTATCAGTTGTTGCGTGTAGCAGCTGATATGATGGAAAACAAATAAACATTCGCCGAAACAAAAACACGAGCGCAAGAAGAAACCGACCATGTCGGCGTCCGCCAACCTGATCGCCTCCTGCCAGATGGAGTCCGCTCTGCTGAACCTCTTAGCAGACCAGTGTGAGCCTCACTTCTCAGACGAGGCAGTCGGGCAAGGCAGTCCGCTGCTAAGAGCGATCGTGACTGGTGAGTGGTCGCGGGTCCTGCTAGATTCTTCGGATTTCGCCTCCTTCAAAACACAAGTCTTCTCCGAGAGTACACGAGGCTTCATTCAAGTCAAGGAGTCCTTTAAGTCGTGGCTATCGAGTGACTCGGAGCGCCACCTGCAGTCGTTTGCCTGGTCCGTGGCCGCTCTGCAGAGATTCGTCCAACTCAATTGGACTTCTGGATCGGAAGAAGAGGAAGAGAGGATAGACGAATCTGTCTTAAAGGAGGCGCTGGCAGGGTCAGGTGGGGAGGACGTGGTGGAAGTATGCAGAGGTCGCTGGCTGCTGGTCCTGGCCAGATTGGGAATGTGCGAGGAGGAAGCTCTAGTGAACAACATCTACGCGAAGAACTGGGTAAACTTCCTCACCTTGACGTAAAGCGTGATTTTACTGACGTAGTCCAATATTTTATTTTCCTTCCTAGACATTCCAGTGGTGGCGTTTCAGAGCTCTCCGTATCCACCAAGAGGTTCTGGACGAGGAGAGATCGGACGACCTCCGTTTACAAGCTCTCACCTGCTTGGATATGTTGGAGTCTCATCCACAGTTTCAAAAGCTTCTCCAATCCCCAGGGGGCCACGAATTTGGGGCTCGCTTCTTCCTTGAGAGTTGCCACTTTCACGCTACCTTCTTCGACTTTGATAGGGCCAAAGTGTGTCTATCGAAGGCTTTGGAAATCTTGGGTCTGTCATTGGAAGAGACAGGTGCCTTGGGGAAGAGGACTCGATTTCAGGAGAAAGAATTGGCTCAAATGACTCTAAACATCAATAAATGCAAGATTGATCCAAACGAACAGACCGACAGTGACAATCGGGACGGCAAAGTAGAAGAGTAAGTATTGTGTTTGTGAACATTCCCCTTAGACATGTTCAACTTACAGGCCAACCCGACTACATGACTTTTTCCCCTTTTAGGTCACATCTCCCTGCTGACGTCAAGCTGAACGATGAGGTACGGCTTGAGAAGGTCAAATTCAGCGATGACAAACTGATGACCAATGCCAAGTTGTCGTTGGTCGAAAAGTCTGCCGTTCTAACTGCCTTGGTGCTGAAGCTGCGCTCCGGTCCCAGGGATACCCTAATCCACGAGGAACTCTCTCCTTATCTAGAGACCGTTTTGTCCGGAGAGCATTGTTGCTGGTCTCTGCACTCTTCGGCACTTTTTCAACGCTCCAGGCTGGAATCCAATGATAGCAGAGCCGTGGAAAGAGCCATGATGCAGTTGCAAACTCTCGTTGATTGCACTCAAGAATCACCGAAGCAGAAGGTCTCTCGCCTGACTCATCTCTATACTTCACGTCTTCCACCCAGCTGGCGCGTCGAGGCCGAGCTCTGTCGCTCCTTGCAGTCTCTAGGGTCCACGAAGGCCGCCTTAGACGTGGCGTTAAGGCTGAACCTGTGGGAAGACGTCATCGCCTGCTTCCATCGCTTGCAGCTGAGACATAAGGCGGCCGAGGTGATCCGGGCAGAGCTCAAGAAGACGGAGACGCCCAAGCTTTATTGCATGTTGGGAGAGGCCACAGATGAGGTCGAGCATTTCCACAAGGTAGCGTCTGATGAAGGGAGCGTTTACACTGTCGTAGTTTTGTCACGCATTAACTTTCTATGCATAGAACCCATATTTGGAACGAGGTAGGCGGAGTAAAGTCAGTGAAAAGATAGGGACGTAGCAAAGCTGTGCCCCTTAACATAGGGTTAATGTTGTACTCCTGTGTCGGAACACCCATATATACATTATGTGTGTTTTTCATAGGCCCTGGAGCTGTCTGACAACAAAAGTGCGCGCGCTTACCGCTCTTTGGGCACATACTACTACTTCCGAAACGACTTCACCAAGGCTGTCGAGTTCATGCAGAAGTCCATCGAACTGAACTCTTTCCAGCTTGACACTCTTCTCAGGTTGGGCTACTCGGCTACGCAGATTGAGGACTGGAATCTGGCGGCCACCACATACAGGCAGTACTGCTCATACGATTCAGACGTGAGTACCTGGGGTTACCCCATTGCTTATTTAGTTAGTTACCTGAGTAAGTAACAAATAATGAGCTCAAGTAATTATTGCACTGATTTACAATGCAACATTTCCTAGAATTTCGAGGCTTGGAACAACTTGTCCAATGCTTACGTGAAGCTGGGCCAGAAAGCGAGGGCTTGGAAAGTATTGCAAGAGGCTGTCAAATGCGACTATGACAACTGGAAGATATGGGACAACATCATGGTCATCAGCACTGACTGCGCCCACTTCGAAGAGGTACTAAATCATTGACAATGCTATGTGCTGATGAGACATCCGTGCAGGAAGTCGATAGCCTTGTAAGTACTCGTCATTGCTGCAGGTGATTCGTGCTTATCATCGCATCCTCGACCTGAAAGAGAAGCATGTGGACGTCGAGGTCCTGAGGATTTTGGTCCGGGCCGTATGCGACGGCGGAATAAGAGACAACTTCGGCAAATCAGCATCGAGGCAACGAAAAGTTTTGTTATGCAAGTAGTAGAAAGTTCAACGTTATGCTCTTTGGTCTCATTCAGGTTCCACCCGGAAGCTGCCAAGCTGTTTGGCCGGCTGACCAGTCGGATCACCACTGACGGACAGCTCTGGCAGCTGTATGCAGAGCTAGCAGCTGCTGCCCCAGACAACGAAAGCTCCGAAGAGAATTCTAAAGATTTAAAGGTCTGTCAGATGCTGCAGAAGGCGACTGCGGCCTTGTCACAGCAAAGGGGTTGGGAGAAGGATGAGGGATCGCGGTGCAAAGAGGTCATTGAGGTAGCAGAAAAGTACGCCAAAGGTAGGATGACTTCAGCCTAATGTGTCTGTCGCACTTTCGTCTTTTTTTTTATCCATACACTGATTTTGCAGCTGCTCTACTATTGGCGTCAGCGCCGGAGAACAAGTCACAGGCCATACGTTTCACCTCCTCCGCCAGGATGACCATCAAAGGAATCATCTCCAAGGTCAAGGTCGGTGCTGCTGCTTGTCGATACGTACGAACAACGTCGTAACAAGCTGAACATTTCTTTCGCAGCAAAATCAAACTAACCCGGATGATGAGTCTGACACCAGTTTGAAGTCTTCTTTTGATGCATTAGAAAACCTCGTGGAGGAATTGGTTCGTGCGGATAAAACACTGAGATCCACATAATCTGTGATACCGTTGAATCTTTTTTGATTCACGCTGTACATGGTTAAATAACAACAAGCTTTTGTTCTTGCATACTTTGCACATGTTGTGAACACGCACAAGTGTGTACGTTTATATTCGAGGTTGCGTGATCGTCTGCACTATTTGCGCCGAGTTTATGTGTAGCGGTGGAGACTGGAGAGAAAGAAAGACGACATTGCAACAGCTGAACTAAGCTCAACCGACCAGTGCAAAGAACCTGAGGTGCCAAGCAAGGTTGGCCTCTTGAAAAGGCCGTTGGCCCAATCTTAAGAGGACCGTCCTTGTCATCCGGGATGCTTCCTCGGCTCTTGGGACGCTCGGCGGCCGCCGCGGCCTCCGCGACGGCGTCTCCAATGACCCAGGCCCAGCCTCTGTCGACAGCCAGGACTCTGCTGGCGGCCCCAGAGAAAGTCGAGTGCTTCATCGACGGGAAGAAGGTGCTCGTCGATCCGGGGACCACCGTACTACAGGTCAAAGACAAAGAGTTCGCATACTACGAGCCTTAAGCGCATGCAAATCAAGTAGTCCTCCACACAACTTGTGTCCTGGCTTTACCACTGCTCCAACGAACTGCATGTGTGGCAGGATGTAGCTCAAGACTGTGTTAGGGACGTCCCCTTTCCTCATATTCTAGGCAGCAGCCATGGCAGGTGTGGAGATTCCGCGCTTCTGCTACCACGACCGTCTCTCCATTGCTGGCAACTGTAGGATGTGCCTGGTCGAGGTGGAGAAGTCCGCCAAGCCAGGTGAGAGACGCCGAACAATTACGATTCCCTAATGTGATACAGCCCAAAAGTGCAGCAGCCATGCTTACGTCTTGTGACAACACTGTTGCAGTGGCTGCATGCGCCATGCCGGTGATGAAGGGCTGGAGCGTTAAGACCAACTCCGACTTCACCCGTAAAGCCCGTGAGGGAGTCATGGAGTTCCTCCTCGTCAATCATCCGCTGGATTGCCCCATCTGCGATCAGGGTAAACGTCACCATGACGTCCTTCAATTGACTACTGCCAACGCCACTAATATTTGTGAATGTCGTGTTAGGAGGAGAATGCGATCTTCAAGATCAGTCTATGGCATTCGGATCTGACCGGTCCCGCTTCACTGACAATGACATTTACGGCAAGAGGGCTGTCGAGGACAAGAATCTGGGACCTCTGGTCAAGACGGTCATGACCAGATGCATCCACTGCACAAGGTATTGGCTGATCAGTGTAGGTGATGTCCTTGAGTGTGACATTTTTCATGTATCTTTGTCAGGTGTGTCCGATTTGCCAGCGAGGTGGCTGGTTGTGAAGATCTCGGAACCACCGGAAGAGGGAACGATATGCAGGTTGGCGAGCTTAAGCATGGACTGCTACACGTGCATGCACTTTTCAGATGGTTAGGAGAGAGCCAACTTCAGCCAAGGGGGTGGAACCCTCATGGATACTACTTCACTTATCTTGGCATTGATTTTTGCACAACTCAGCATCATGGCAGAAAACAGAGTTTTCCTATGGCGTTACTGTAAACTTAAAAAAACTGACTGATTCTTTCTTCCAGATTGGTACCTACGTCGAAAAAATGCTAATGACCGAACTGTCGGGGAATGTCATTGACCTGTGCCCGGTGGGGGCGCTGACTTCAAAGCCCTATGCGTTCATGGCCAGGCCTTGGGAGACCAGGTACGCGACTCAGGACTCCTGTTCTGTGTGCGGCTGAATTAGTGTCCGTAGCTTGACTAACTTCGTGTCCACTTTCTGACGCTGAATGACCGTGCCCATTAAAGGCTGGATGCTGATGATGGAACTCAATAGCATACAATGCATCTGCAACTGCTTGATGTGGTCGAGGATGTTGGCAGACATGTTGAATACTGATGCAGACCCGAAAAAGTTTTCAGTCAGCTTGGCTTTTGGTTCCCCTCACTGTTTGATTGACTCGGTGTTTAACAAAACTCCGCCGAGTGTGTGCGCAACTCCAGGTTGACGTAGTTCCATGTCAGGAGGCTCAGGTCACCTCGTTTAAGGCAGTCATTACTGACATCAGTTCGGCCGCATACTCCACGTCATTATGATGTAATTACCTTCTGCGTTTGTTTGTCACTTGTAGGAAAACTGAGTCCATTGATGTACACGACGCCATCGGAAGCAACATCGTTGTGACCCACCGAACCGGCGAGGTAAGCTCTGATGACTGACAAATTCTGTCTGTCGGCACGACCGCGTGTCCAAGTTGGAGGGAGGGACCACCACTTAGCGTGGCGGTCCCTCCGGGCGTCGGGCCCCTCCCGCGGAGAGTTTGGATAACCCACAAAAGCGGATTTATTGAGCTTTGAAACTTGGATGATGGAGACGAAAAACCCGCCACTGACCTGGTTGGGTTGATCGAGGACACCCGCGTTCGGCGAGTGGACCCCGACAGGGCCGAACAAGTCCCGGATTAGTATTTGCCAGTGCAGTGTGTGAGTCCTCCATCCTGGTGCACGACAAAGGCGCGTGATGATGGATGATCCCAGTAAAAAGTTTTGCAATGATTGCTTTCCGCACTCTTTGATCCCACAACCGCCCTCTCCAAATGCCCCCCTACTCGATAGTTTCGCGGCTACTTCGATAAATCGTGTGTTTAACAGCCCTTACTTCCGAAATGGCATCGAATTGGCCACTTGAAGTAGAGAGGAAAGAACTGGTTCATTGCCAAAAAAGAAGAGTCCCTATCGAGAAGCAGGAGTGCAAAGGTCATTACTGTCCTTGGCGTGAAATATGGGGTCCTCCTCTTATACTCTCGTTTAGAGTAGAACTTCTTCCTAGGTTCTGCGGATCCTGCCCCGCATGAACGAAGACATCAACGAGGAGTGGTTGTCCGACAAGTCTCGCTTCGCCTGCGACGGACTGAAGCGGCAACGCCTGACGCACCCCATGGTGAAGGACAACACTGGCCAGTTGAGAGAGTGCTCATGGGAAGAGGCCATCATCACCGTCGCCAAAGTGCTGGACTCGACGCCAGGAGAGAAGGTAGCTGCGGTGGCAGGAGGAATGGCTGATGCCGAGGTAGGGATATCACAACTGGAGTGCTTGAATGACTTGCCAATGTCATCTTTCTTTCTTGCCATGCATTTGTTCAGGCTCTGGTTGCCCTCAAAGATCTGCTCAATCGACTGGGTTCCGAGGCCCTCTGCACCGAGGAGATCTTCCCCATGGACGGATCGGGCACAGACTTGAGGTCCAACTATTTGTTGAACACCACTATCGCTGGGGTCGAAGATGCTGACTTGGTAACAGTCCTCGAAAGACTTCTTCGTTCAGGCAGCTCACTGCAATACGTGAGTTCCTCTTCCAGGTGCTCTTGATCGGTACCAACCCTCGCTATGAAGCACCTCTGTTTAACGCCCGCCTCAGGAAGAGTTGGATCCATAACGAACTGGACGTGGGACTTCTAGGACCCAAGGTGGACCTGACCTTCGATTACGAGGTGAGGAGCATTGAGCACAGCTTTCTTTGTTACTTCCTTCAAGGCCAAGGCTTTTGAGGATTCGTATCTGTCTGCAGCACCTCGGAGACAGCTTGGATGTACTCAAACAACTGGCTGAGGGATCACATCCTTTCGCTAAGCGATTGGGGTCAGCAAAAAATCCAGGTGAGCAGGACTTTTCTTTGTGGGACTTAAAGCCATATACACGAGACTAGTTCGAAAAGGTACGTTTGCTGCAAATTACTAAAACAGTTTTTTTTTTCCTAAAAGGTCTTTACAATCTGCACTTTTAACTTGAAGTTTTACTACAGTAGCACCTAGAGCTGTTTGAATTTGTAACTCTAAAAATGCTATCTTATAAAAGTGACTCTGATTGACAAGGTCAGACAGCTCTATGTACTGTGCTACTGTAATTAAATTAAAAGTGCAGGTAGAAAGTCATTTTTTTTTTTGAAAAAATGAGACTAATACCAGCTGCGGCAGTGTCTGGTGCCCATTTTCCACCATGAAAATCCAAAGTTGAAATCTTCGAGCTAGCCTAATACACTGTGTCTATCTATCTTTACACATATGAGGGGCTACGTCTGTATGTACTGTATCTGCGTATACTTTGTCAGTATACACAGGACTGTGTCTGGACTGACCGATTAACACTTGATCACTACTGTCATAGACAGAAGTGATCAAGTGTTAATCGGTCAGTCGCCGAGGACTGGGGGCCCAGGTGTGCTCTTCAAGATCGTGTTGTGGCTGAAATTGAGGTCCAAAATTGCACTTAAAATCTCTGATAGCTACTCCCAGTCTATGGTATTCTATTCGGGTCGTTCAAGCGTCTCCTCCCTGTTTTGAACGGTTATTGCTATGCAACTTGCAGGAGTTGCACAATATTAAAGTCATCCGAAAACATCGTTTTTTGTTTTTGACAAAAAAGAGAATTTTATATGAAAAAAAAAATCACGTTTTGATTTGAGAGTTAACGGCAGCCGCAATGACCGCAACTGTGACACCGTCGCTGCCCAGCTCGTGACTGTAGAAGACTTCAAGCTTTTTGACGTCTGTCTATTGTAGTAACACAACTGCTGTCTGTAGTCGATGTCTGCAGCCGGGTAACAAAGTTACATACAAAGAACGAAGGTGCCAGAAGTATGGAGATTCAGTGCGGAAAATTCGTCTATGTTTTTTCTTTTGTCTTTTTGACTTCCCCGCAAAATGATGTTATTTTGGCTCCTTCATATATTGTCCAGCCCCTGCTGGTTGCCGGGCAATGAGCGTTAAAAACAGAGGTGAGACTATTGAATGCACTGTTGTATTATATAAAGCGAGAAGGCTGTGTGTCTGTCCGCGTGTCTGTGTTCGCGTGTCTGTGTCCCCGTGTCTGTCCGCGTGTCTGTGTTGGCGTCCGATTTCCAGATTGTGTCTTTTGTGCGGCCGATTTTGGTCGTGGAGCGCGTGATCAGCGCGGAGTCGGTGTTGAGTACGCCAGAGCCGCGTGCATGTTTGTCAGACACTCAGGCAGCGCTGGATATTTCTACAGATCTGGGTGCAGCGATCAGACCAGGTTGATGCCCAAAGTAACGCTTACAATGATTGAGAGGCTTTGACTATGAGTGGGAACCCTAGCAGTTATGCAAAGGCTTCTGACGACCGCGCAACGTGCACCGAAAATATCATTACAGTGAACTCACAATTTGATATGGACATCGCAGTACAGCCTGGCCCATGAGTCACGCATCCTCGATTATATAAGGTTGGAAGCTGAAAAATTGGTATGGGCAATATCAGCTCCACTACAAGGCCTACAAACAGTTAGCAGTTGAATTGCTGCGGCATTTTTGTTATTGTCTCTTAATCATAGGATTGCATATGTCCCTATGCGTACTGACTCGTCAGTACGCGTCTGGGCAAAGAGGTCAGTTCATATGCGTTTATATATCTTTTTCTTACTGATCTTTAGAACCTTCAAAATCATGTGAAAACGCCAACTTTCAGCTTCAAAACTGAAATTACCCGTATCTTTCTTCTTATAGTCACAGTTAAGGAAAATTACATGTCTGCCCAAAAATTATACGTTGTTCTCACTCGCAAATTTCGCTCCGATTCTCTGGCGAGCCTTGTAAGACTTTTTTTCAGTTGTTCCTCATGAACAAAAGTGTTCAATGTCAGACAAATGATCTTTTTTTGTAAAGAAAGATTAAGTCCTTATTAGGTTATAAGTTTAGCAAGCCAACGCTTGAATCTGGTTGCACCTACGCACCAAAGTCCATGTGTGTTGTGTCACGTACTCAATGTGCTTTCCCCCTTTTGATCAACACACGTTTTAACTGCATTTCAGATTACTTGCGTGACTTTTTAATATACTCATGGTAGGCCCTTATTAAATTTAGAAAGCTTAAATCTAGTATGGCCTGTCTAAAGACTGGTTTAACGGCAGATAACAGGTGTGTCACTTGTCGGCCACCTTGTACATTATGTTAGGCTATGTGTATGCATAATTGACGTACACCTTTGTAGTACGTATAACGTTTATGTATAATAACGTTTCTTTCCCTTTGCAGTCGTCATCGTTGGTTCCGAATGCTTGCAGCGATCTGACGGCTCCGTCATCTTCTCCAAGGTCCAGCAGTTGGCCGAGCACGTGAAGGCCAAGTCGAGCTGTCCGGACGACTGGCGAGTGCTAAACGTTCTGCACAGGGTAGCCAGTCAGGTACGCGTACTTCATGACCATGACGTCGTTGATGCTTCATCCATAATGAGCGTGGTCTTGAGCAGGTTGCTGCTTTGGACCTGGGATATAAAGCCGGAGTCTCCGCGGCGCTCGAGGCCAAGCCTGAAGTGCTGTTCCTACTTGGCGCAGATGCTGGCGCGGTCACCAGAGAACAACTTCCAGAAAACTGCTTCGTCATATACCAAGTGAGACAGCAGACTGTTTTCCTACGCTGGGCATGAATAAAACGAGTCATAACTTCTCTTCAGGGTCACCATGGAGACGTCGGTGCCGAGATGAGTGACTGCGTGTTGCCCGGCGCTGCTTACACCGAGAAACAGGCCACCTACGTCAATATGGAGGGCAGGGCTCAACAGACGATCGCAGCCCTGACACCTCCTGGCATGGGGAGGGTCGATTGGAAGATCATCAGGGCCATTTCGGAGGTCAGTATTTGACTCTCGGGGAGTGTCTTGAAGAGCTGAGTGCGATAAGAGTTGGCCCTGCTTCCCCATCTGACTCGACTGGACTGAACCAATGTCACTTTGTACTCTAAGTCCAAGTTATGACCCTCGCCCCTCCAGCCCCTCCAGCCCAGTCTGTGACAGCCACCCGAGGGACGAGACTCGACTCGTCTCACAACTTATAGGGGCAGACAAGGCCAGGAGTTGAATGAGGCTTAGATATCGAGCCAGATCTGAGTGTACTTTACTGCGTGGTCTTGGATTGACGCCCATTGCAGGTCATAGGCGAGACGCTGCCGTACGACACGCTGCCGGCCGTGAGGATGCGCCTCTCCGAGGTCTCCCCCAACCTCACCCGCTACGGTCTGGTGGAAGAGGCCAACTTTTTCAAGGAGTCCGCATCAGTGCAAAGGCAGCAACAGCAGCTTGATAAAAAGAGGTGCGCGCGACAGAGAAGTGAAAGCCATTATTTGAACACTTGTGACGATTAAGGCCCACATTTTGAAGTTGCTGTCATGCAAATTTATGCAGCACGAAATTAATTCACGTCTGCCTTCTTCGTGACTCTTATTGTGAAGGTTAATGAAATCTGTAAAGAGGCGGGCACGCTTTGTCCATGTACTTTGCATGTTCAAGGATGATCAGGATGCAGAGCAACAGCGCAGTGCAGTGGCAAAAAGGCCCGATGGAGCACTCAACGGTGTCGTGGCTACATTTTGTATTGTTGACTTTGCAGTGATCCCCTGGACGTGAGCATCAAGGTCCTGGAGGACTTCTACATGACGGACGCTATATCGAAAGCCTCTCCCACCATGGCCAAGTGCGTCGTCGCCGTCAAGGAGCAGAAGCGCGCGAAATATGTCCAGTCGTAGTACACGCGGTTATGAGACTATGAAATATACATCCCGATCGTCATCACGGCCTCCGCATACGCGCTGTGCACTGCCAACCGCTCTCACCCTTGCAACGTTGATGCGAAGATGAGCAGAAGTTATGAAAGTTCGACTTCATTAGCTAACGTTGTTCACGTGGGCTCGACGTGAGCGTGCTTACCCTGGCAAAAGATTTGAATGCAGTGTGACGTCGAAAACAATTCATTGCCATTGACTCTCTCTCTTTTTCTTTCTGGCTAAAGGGGTAAACATTTTTTTTAGCAACACAGCAAAAGTTGGCCGCCGTCTGGAATTGTCTCTAAGGGATGCCGAAGCTTTAGAAGTGCACTGTGTTAGCACGACTTTTGACCATCCTTGTACGGATGTACACGGACTCAGAGAGGCACAACTCCTGGTACGGACGTGGAGAAAAAATCACGCAGCATTTCCAGGATGCCCAGGGCATTCGCCAAAAGATGTACTTCCAATCCCCACAGACATAGATCAGCACTTTTTTCTGAGCTTTGCCCTCATTTATTGTTGCTACTCATTCATTAGAACATAAAAGCTTCATGTGGTTAAGGAGCAAAAGAGACCATTACTCATGCACATAGGATGAACCCTTCCAGCTCACGTAGCAACGTCCCAAGGAAGGTGAATATGCATTGTGTACTGTATGCACAGGGTGTCGCAGAAAATCCGGAGCTTTCTTCCCCATGGAGATCGTCATTGCTGAGCTAAGTCAGGGCCCGGTGAAAATGGTTGCACAGAAGTGTTCTAACTACGTATACAACGTACTTTCCGAGTCTGTTCGATGCCCTATATCCGAGGTCCGACGACAGTCAAGTGGAGGTGCTAGATGACAACATGAGGCCGAGGACAGAGAACATGAGGAGGATCAACATGAGGGGGATTACGTCCACCGACAGGCATCCAAGTTGCGGTGTCAGCTTTTTTTTCTCGCCCAAGGGGTGACAGAGCCAGTCAAGTTTGACCCACTGCTGACGTGCACGCCCGGCGCTTTCTGCGTTCTGGGAAATATGCTTTATTTCCCCCGAAATGCAGCATATTTCCCAGCAACGCTGCGTTAATGCCGGTCTTTAAAGCCCAGAGAAAACTGGCGTCAAAGTCTGTTGCCGTCCTAACCGTCGGTGCTTCGTCCTGTGGAAACGTTGACCTGCAGCACCCTGTAGGCGAGTGTGCGTGCGTGAGTGAATATGCATTGTGTGCGTGCGCGTGTGTGCATGTGTGTGACGCAAGCAAGGCTGTGCTTACGAGGCACATTTGCAGGGCTTTTACTTTGTTTTGTCAAAGGTATGCGCGGGCTCTTTTCTGTCAATTCCATTAAGGCCCCCTAACCGACCCGCCCTTTCACGCAACTTGCTTACATGCCATCCTCACAACTCGGGAGACAACCCCGACAAGGGGGGGGGGAGAAGGGGAGGGGGGGGTATAAGTGGGTGGGTGGGTGGCAAGCAGAAGCCTCAAACCAGATTGATGTGCTCAAGAAAGCATTTTTAAGGTCTTCCTTGACTTTGGCCCCCTCAAGACCTTCGGCCCACCCCCATCACAGCAGTGCGGTCACACCAGGACCATTTACGGGACCTTAATAGAAATCGCACGCCGAGAGACATGCAAAATGCCGGCGCGACAGCAACAGGGAAGCTTGATAAAGCAGCGTTGGGATCTGCTCCAAGGTGGCAGTTTCTCGTTGCCCAGGTCTGTGAGTGGTGTGCGCAATTCACGACGACGGGTCCAAGCAATCTGGCCTGTACATTGCAGTGAAAGCCTTGTTCAGCTGACCTTGAAAGGCTTGCAATCTGGACAACTTGCCATGAGAGGTACGGCACGGGCGGGAGCAGTCCGCGGACTTGTCCCCGGAGACTCTGACGTAGCTGTACCTCTTGGTGGCGCAAAGCTAGTTGCAAAGCATACATTGACTTGACGCACGTCCGACCTGGTTCTCACTGCAATCTTTATAAACTCATGTGTATGTGCGTAGACTGGGCGGCCACGCAGCAGCCTACAGTGCTGGAGCATGGGCCCTCGCAGGGGAGTGACGTAGCCGAGATGTGCTCAGATCTGACCACCAGGCGAGGAGCTTTGCGAGGACGGACCCACAGGGAAGGACACGGACAGGATGGGGACGACGACAACAGGATTAGGATTTCAAGGAACCGGACGACAAAGCTGCCGCCGACAACATCATACCTTCTGCTGCTGCTACTGCTACCCACGCTATCAGTTACGTCCGGGACTGTGGCTCAACGACTGGATGACGCAAAACTTCCACCAATTTGCAGGTCAGTTTCAAGTCGTGCTAGACGTAGTGTGTGCAGACCTAATGAAGCTCCAGTGGCCTGACACCACCCGAGACCGTTGGAGGTCATGACGGAGCTGCAAGTAGCTATGCCACTGAGATTGGGCGGGATCCATGACCAGAATAATCCAAGAGATCAAGTCATGTTGAACCACGAACATTCGTTCAGTCCAGAGAAGAGCCAACGGGTCTGTGCCTGGTGGAGGTTGAATGAGTCCAGTCAGCATCAACTGGGGACTCTGGGCAGTTGCCACAAGGAAAATCAGGTCATAGCACTCACTGGTAGAGGCTAGGATAATGACTCGCCTGATGGTGCTGGACGTCCGGGGCGTAACCACCCGGACAACGTTCCAAGAGCAAATAACCTTTACTAACCTAAGAAATAGTGATGTGGTAAATACGCACTCCGACCCGTCTTCAGCAGTAGAAATGACACAAGTTGTGTTTTGCTTGCATCTCTCTAGATGTCAAAGAAACTGACCTTAAGTGAGCTGATAACTTTTTCTCATCATATTTCCCTAACGGAACATGCCTTGCCAAATGTGACCCCAGATTTGAAGACGGCAATTATATTACGAGGATTTCTGTTTTCTTCTCATGGCTGCATGTGCAACATTGGTGGTTTTTTAGTGAGCCAATATTGAATTCCACAAACATACATGTGTGGAGCCCTAAAAGGACTACAACTTTTGTATTGTGACCGTTTCTGTAGGTCTGACCAAAACAAAAGGAAATATGTTGTTTCAACAAACTTATTAAATATTAGTGATAATTTAAGCTTGACCCCCTACCATTTTAAGACAATAAAAATTGATATACTCTTGTGCAATGCCCATCTCTGTGCAGTGGACAGAGGAGCTGTACACCCCACCCAATACTTGTTAAAAGGACATTTCGGACCCCCCCCCTATGCTCATGTCTGGGCCAGATACACCTGCATATGCTCACTGTGAAGCCTTTGTGAATGACGAAGAGTGAACTGGCTAGCCAAGTCCAGAGTGTCGTGAACCGTGGAGTGTTCTGGCTTGAAGCTGCGTCTCTTCTTGATCTTGCCAACACTGTTCGTTGCATTCCTGAGCAAGATTTTTGTCCATGCAATTGCCATGCCCTTGGGCAGACATTGTCTTGAGGCCGATATGGCCCAACCATGGAGGAAGATGAGATGACCGACACTAGTGCCAACTTTTGTACCTCGAGCAACTCGGTAAAAACTCCCCCCCCCCCCCCCGGGTAGACCAGGTGGATAGGACTTTATCACCACATGCCTGGACTGCAAGACCGAATGGGGCCACATCCACACCTATCACCAGACACCTCATCGCATCCAGTAAAGGAGGTCAACATCTACCTGATGGCTACAATTACTGTCGGTGGATACACAGCAATTGTATAGCACGCATAAAGGTGGAAACTAACATAGGAATCCAACTATGACATGGCACCAACTTTACCTATGAAGGGCAGAAAAAGCAAAGACCTGCGAATGAAATGTGTATATCGACCACCCAACAAGTGACCCTGTACCTACATACATCAACAAACAAGTGACTGAGATTATTGTATACAGCACAGCATACAAAGTCATGGAATCTCATCCTCTTACGGAATTTCGACAATACTTCTGTATCTCCTGAGACAGATACCAGCATCGCATCCAGATTATAAATTTCTCCCAGCCAACAAATCTCTAAGCTATAAGACAAAGACCTAACCTCCTTTGGCAACCCAGCCTCGCCACATGAGCAGATCCGTTCTCCTGATCTCACACCTGCTCTTCCTACGTGACCTTCGCTAAATGATTGGTCTAAAAAGAACGATTACACTAACAACAATCATCCAGATAACGCAAAAACAACACTTTTCCTCCGCAGACATCCTCAACGTGACATAATAGAAAAACCGTCGTTTTACTTCGAGGTCACACACGGCAACACCAAGGACTGCACCGACCTCCTGGTACACAACAAACACCTGAATGAGGGATTCCTCATAGAAGACACGTGCAAAGTGAGTCAAACCGTCTGTTGCAAGCCCCTTTACCAAAAGCAGCATTGGCAAATCCTGAAAGCCAAACCAAACTAAAATAAAACTTCGTTCAACTTTCAGAATCGACACAAGGGAACGCCAGTCCAAGTCTGCCACCTCTCAAAAAAAGACTTTCCCCACCTGGAGATTCATCTGCCCCACCATGCGCTCAGGATTGATCAAAACACCATAGACCTGGATGGAACACAAATACCATCAGAACGGTTAAAGCAAATTTGTTTCCTCTGCCCAACACCAAATAACTCAGGAACAACAGAACATTTCACCAGACATCAACAGGAAGCAACTCAAGAGAAGAAACGATACATCTCATACCTAACAAGTAGCAATGCAAAAGAAAGTACAGATGACAGGATTGCCTTCGGCAGTGGTGACGATGGCAGTGCCGAGGAAGATCGCAACCTGGCCAGTGGAGATGAGGAAGGAAGTGCAGAGGACAGGGCTGATCTTGGTAGTACTGAGGAGGGCAGTGGTGAGGAAGATCGCAACCTTATTAGTGGAGATGAAGAGGGAAGTGGAGAGGACAGGGACGACCAAGGAAGTGGCGATGAAGGCAGTGGTGAGGAAGATCGCTACCTTATTAGTGGAGATGAGGAGGGCAGTGGAGAGGACAGGGATGATCTTGGCAGTGGTGATGAAAGCAGTGGTGAGGAAGACCGCTACCTACCCAGTGAAGATGAAGGAAGTGGAGAGGACAGGGAGGATCTAGGTAGTGGTGATGAAAGCAGTGGTGATGAGGAGCGATATATACCTGATGGAGATGAGGAGGGCAGTGGAGAAGAGGGGGAGGATCTTGGTATATGTGATGGCAGCAGTGTGTGGGAAGATCGCTACGTGCCGAGTGGAGATGAGGAAGGAAGTGGAGGAGACAGGGATGATCTTGGTAGTGGTGATGAGGGCGGTGCTGAGGAGGATCGCTATCTGCCTAGTGGCGATGAGGAAGGAAGTGGAGAAGACAGGGATGATCTTGGTGGTGTTGAAGAGGGCATTGGTGAAGGTCATGGTGGGGTTGATCATGTTGTCTTTGATGAGATTGGCGGTCCAGTTACTGGTATGGGCAAGAGTCAGACGATTAATACCTCCTTTTCGAGGAATGTTGGGGAAAGGAGGCACTCTAAGGAGGCTGCAGAACTGCTGAAATGCAAGTATGAAATGAGAGTAAAGTGAAGTTCCTGATTCTGATTATCGAAGAAATGTTGTTAACTCTTCAGGGAAGCTCGAGGGCCTTCTGCACTCCAGAATGTCGAAGCGTACTTTGAAGTACCTCTTGGCATGGCTGGTCGGTGTGGAGACAAGGGATTTCGTCTACCTTCTCCACGACAATTTAGGGTTGGCATCGCAATAAGGGATCTATGTACTGTGAGTAGTGAGGCATGATCGTTTATACAGTGTATCTGCCTGGAGTTGCATCAACAGATTGGGTTGGCTTCAGCCTGCATTAGGCTTTTCCTTGTGTTAGATCTTTTATAGATTCGCCTTTGCTTGACTAGGATCAACTGAGGTGAATTGCATTTTTCCTTGGTTTAGGCGAGATTGGTCGATCTGCTTTTTTCTGCGGTCTGTTTTGTTACATCTTAAGAGCTGTTGTCTCTGGCAGTTGCATTCTGGGGGTGCCCCCATGTGCTGGAGCCTTATCTTATGCTCGTAATATGTGATACAGGAGGACCATTGAATGGACATAACATGGCTAAAAACCGAACTCAGACATTTGCTTTAGGTGGAAGTTTACATTTAGTTGTGATTGGATAAGGTTGAGGTTTAAATTAGTTGAGATTCAATTATCGATGCACCACATCATCGAGGGGCAAAATTACTTTAATTTTTTGAGATGACCATAATTTTCTGGAGCAGAAATCGGTGGACAAATATGATTTTGTGCCTTTTTCTAACATATCTTGGTGGCTGAGGTAAGTAGTGAAGTAAAAATAGATCTTTACTTTTTGCACCTCGATATCATGTCACGCCATCCAAGTTGAGTTTATGTTAGGTTGGGTTTAGGGTTGTTGGGTTGTGCTAAATTTGGTGTTGGTTCGGATAATCTTAGATTCACATTTAGTATAGTTTAGGTTCAGATTAGGTTAGGTGAGCTGAAGGTAGGTCAGTTTCTCTGGTCCTCCTCGCTCACTTCCTCTCGAGCACCTCATGTTAGACCCAACAAGTGCAACCGACGTCATTTTTGTTCACTAGGATCGCGAAGTTGGTACACCAGTTCAAATCTGCTCACTCAAGCATCAGGAAATCTCTCGGCTGAAGAAGCTGCAAAGGAAAGGCCAGAGGTGGCCCGATGTGACCGAACTAAACCTGGCAGAGGCCCAGCTCATCCCACAGCTGTTCCACTCCAGGTGCTATTTTTGTCCCAGTGCCAACATCTTCGCGGGGCAGAGGTGGTGACGAGGAAGGAGAAATTCAAGGACAGTCACAACCAGGGTGGGTCAAGGGTGGCAAGGGAAGAGGGGCCACAGCTTCAAAGGTCACTAATATAGCAGATGCTCGCTCGGTCGCTCCCTCGTGGCCTTTAGAAAACGCAGCCTTCTCCAGTACAGCATAGCAGCATGAAGAAGTGCGCCTCTTGTTTCTTCAGTGTGAGTCCTGCGAGCTCACAGCTCGCTACTTGGTTGACGCTGCCTCCTTTTCGAGTAAAGAATAAAAATGTTTGGCCTCTACAATACAGCAATTGCATTGTGATTTAGGACTTCAAGGAGATTTATATTAATCCAAGTGTCTTCCAGTAACGTTATATTGTTCATTTTGTTCTAAAGCATGACGGAAATTCATACTGCGTCTAGTAAAGGGAATGGAGACGAACTGTTTGTGTAACCGCTTTCATTGTCGCTGTCGTCATTTCTCGCCTATTCAGTAATATCAATATATACTTTGTCTTCCTTCTTGTACGTATACACCAGAGTCGTAGGCATCCAATTCTCTTACGTAGTACAATAAATGGACAGTAGGTTGGTGCGCACCAAAGTACTCCCTTCATACATTCATTGCATAGTACAGGGTCCTTATGTACGAAAGTAGCATATGTGATCGGAAAGATCATATATACTGTACTGCTCGAATTACTTCTGGTGAATGGTACAGGGGTGCGACCACTGGACGGCCACGATGATCGCGTAAATGTACGCATACGTGCACTGCAACACCACGTGTGCTACAGGGTGGGTACCAACATTGGAAGCCTCCATGATGTCTGGTCGGTACGACCTAAAAGTGTTTATGGAGGGAAGACTGTAATATATCATCAGCGTTGACGCCACGTAATGTTATTCAGTGATACTTCCTCTCCCCCCGTTCATCAAAAGCTCAGGGTTGCCACCTGGCCGCGAGCTTGCGCAAGTGCGATGTCTCATTCATGCTGCAACTTTGTGTGCTTTCGTCTTGGACCGCGTGCAGGTGCTTGCATAAGTTTAGAGACCCGCTTATTTGATCCGTGCACGGAAATTAATTCAAATTTGCTCCATTAGCAGCTGATTATGTTTGCAAACAATTCTTCAATCTCTTTGAAGAAAATGTCCCCAAACTCGAGCATGTGAGAGCGACCAAAGCATGCGAAGTGATTTTGCAAGATTTCATCTGCGTTCAATACTGTCCCCAAGTGTCTTTCTCGAATTGTTCATGGCCAGGGGGCAGGGACACATTGGACATTAATCCTGTACTTCTGCAAGTGATGCTCGCAATTTTGGCTACATGTTGTCCAGAGATGTCGATTGGCCTGGTTGCAAGATGCTAATGTGGTTTCCAGAGTCACGCATTTCTTCAGACAAGCTTTTGTTTGCTGGGCATAAAGTTGAAGATTAAAACATGGCAACGCTTTGTGAAATGTTTTCAACAAGAAGCCTGAAGCCAACGTAACATGGGATGAATTAGATGAAGCCTTTTTTTTGTTCAAAAAAAGGGATGGAGGGACAAGTTCATACTTACATTCTGTTGGCAGACGGAGAAAAAAAATCTTAGAATGAAAAGTCACTTTTTTCACAAACGAAGAGACCGATATTCACTACTCTACACAATGTAAAGCAACAGCAAAGGTCCCAATTCTCTTATTTAGCATATTCTCTGTACGTGAGACCAAGTTATGGCCGTCTCCACAAGACTTGATTGACCTTTCATCCATGAAATGGTTCAATGTTTCCTAAGATTCACAGCAAAGTGGTCACGTCGAGAGGGTCAACCTCACTTAAGAGCACGATTTGTCTTACTCGACTTGACTTGGATCGTGACACTCCAATCTGCTTACATCAGTGCAGGAAGGGAGAGGAACATGTTAGACATGATTTATCCTAGAGAAAACATGGTGAGACAAAAATTAGTCAATGAGTAAAGTCAGAGCTTTAAAACTAGATTTATAGTCTCAGGTAGTGAAGTGGCAGTAACTGTCAGGTACTTACCCACTAGGAAGAATCCATCACCAACCCATGGAGATGATGTAGCCCAATGGAATCTCTCTGTAAGAGAGAATCAGCTTGAGGGGACTGGATCCTATCTTGATGAGGAGGGAGGCACAAAAAATGAGCAATTTCACGCTTAAAACACTGCAACTTTGTTGAGACAACCTGTACTCATCTGAGCGTGAGTGACGCAAAGCAGTTTGCTTGACGTACGTAAAGCAAACAAGGAGTGTTGTTTTCCATCACTTACACTACAGTGGTAACTTGATGCTGTGTGTGGATCCTGCGCCACGCCCTCCGCCACTCCCCCTCCTCCTTTCTTAGGGTCTGAAAGACGGCGTCTTAGGGGACATTGGGAGGACGTAAGAGAAACAGACGATAGCTGGGCTGACCACGAAGTTCTTGGTGAAGTCGCTGATGGCCCTCCCCCCCCCCCTCTCACACTTCTGCGAAGTGGATGAAAAAGATTGCACCGAGAGCTAAAGGCTGGCTAATCTCTTAAGCAAGGGAAGAAGAATAGCTGGGGATTTTCTCTACCTCTGGGTGGAGGCAGGATAGAAAGTTCATGGTGAGAGATAAAGAAAAGAAAGGAGAAAAAAAAGCAATTTGGGGAGATTGAAAGCAAGTTGCTCTCTTTGTGCATCCCGACGGAGTCGATGGGAGAGAGACCAAGTGAGAACAAGGACAACTTTGACATCACTTCTGACCTGATGTTTATTGCACAAATGACTTCTGCTCGTTACGCAACTGGCTGTGGGTGACGAGACACAACTGTCCTCGGACTGCGCCATGGTGGCAGCTCTGACCGTCCTTTTCCTCTTCACTCAGATGGATTCCCTTAGGTCTCAGTGAATTTTGTCCGAGCATAGCCCACTCCCAGAAGAGCTCCACCAGCCTGGCGGGCGTCGGCAGCACCACGGTCGGGCTCTGCACGCTGTGGAACCTCTCCGGGCGCGTCAACTTCAACGTTGGTGCTCTTGCGCGGTGCTCACTCCTATGCAGTGTTGCTCTTGTAAGGAAAATACTCTGATGGACAGGTGGATTCTCACCGCAAGGTTGTTGGTCTTGCAGAGAGGTTGGTTCTTCTGACATCCTTGTGGGCAGGATTGCTACACCCAGGTAACCCTAGTAGCTTACAGCTCATTCGTATGTAGATGTGATTGTGATAATTCTTACACAGAATCCTCTTCTGGGAGGATGTCACTGACTGCATGCTGAGATTAGTGGACTTATCTGACGGTGGCGGTGAAACTTGACTTGACGCCATAAAAGAGACCAATTTGCGCGTTATCACAGCTTTGTCTTTCCTTGCCTTCTCCCAATGGCTGCGGCTGACGAGAATATGGCAACGAGTGCGCAAGCTTGGCAACCCTGGCTGGCTGGCAGACAGGCGGGAGTGCTTAGTTTGCTGACGAGCTGCACTGATCGGATAATTTCATCCCAGCTTTTTGTGTGGTGCCAATTCTCGCCTGAAGTCGTCATTCTCACGATGTCGCCGTACTTGTTGTTGTTGCTCCCTCTTCTGCCGGCCTTGGCATTGACATCAGCAGGACAGCTTACAAGGCATAAAAGCGATAACGGTTTAAGACCTTCTTAAGAAGCAGCACGTCCTGATACCGAGGACGATTGCCTCTTATAAGCATAAAACAAGGCCTTTGTCTGTATTTACGAATAGACGAGCAAGAGGCCGCCAGCCATGGGCCTATCCAGAGGGAGGAGCGAAAAAAAAGGAAAAGCCTTATGCAAATTTTTTCGCGGTGCCAGCTGGCATGCAAGAGAGCAGAAATGCAAGAAACAGAATGCGTATCATTTGTCGTTGGCAGGAGAATAAAAAAAAGTGAGCATTTTGTTGTTCGTAACCGTAAGAAATTCCGTTGTGCTTGTGCTTTAGAGCGAGCAGCGGAAGGAGAAAGACAATGGTTTGTCCATTTCTGACATTCGACTACAATGAACTCGTTTTAAGTCAGTCAGAGATAAAACATGATGTTGCGGTAATGGGCATGACTAAGCCTGTCTGTCGGAGCCACCCGCAAAGTTCATATTTTACGTAGTAATTGCGGACGCACATTTCCCATGACACCATTTTCATTTCCCCAGTGCTTTTGCTTTACTTCCATCCTCCTCCTGCGTTGAGAAATGTCTTCTTCCGTGTGATAAAGTCTGACTTTTTTGCTCTCTCTGCGCTTGTGCATCCTTCAGGATTCCTCCGCGATGTCCTAACTCAGCCAAAGATGTACATATCTTCTTTTCCGCATCTTCATGCATCATTTTATGTATAGGAGAATTGATGCTCGACATGGTGAAATACTTAACATTGGGGCTTTCTACGCCCACGGCATCAATAAAAAACACTGCAGCACGGGGTAGTACAGGGTGACCCACTCGGTCAAACTTGCCCAGTGTCGGATGATACAGAGTGTTTCATTTCTAAGACACTTTTTGCCATGCAAGTGCCGAACCACGGACGTCACTTTCGGTCCTGAAACAGCAAAAACAACTCTCACTAGTGTTGTTTTTTTTACATTCGTTGTTGTTGTAGTTGGAATTGACTTCCACCTTCATTCACCTTTCCCGAGCTCCACCGCAGATCGTGGACCCACTCACGTCCTTTGCCACGTGCTTGGCCAACTGCTGCCTCTTGCGCTCCTTCACACAGTTGTGCGCAATTGGAACGTGAAAACAAAATCGAGTATCTTTGACCACTTTGATCAAGAAGTCAAACTTCTTCTGGTCGAGCGCGATCGATGGCGCGGCTCAAGGTGCTTCAGAACGTGAGCTTCTGGCCAAATTTCTCCTCTCCTGCAAAACACACTTGGCGTAACGTGAACATTTCTGGCCTCTCAGCCTCGAACGAGGCCAAAACAACACCCTGTGCAGTGCACTCGTCTGCGCTGAACGTGCGTGTGCACGTACGAGCCGACATCAGTCTGCTTCATATGCACAGGAAACAACACCATTTCCCGTGCTTTGTCCTCCTCTGTACGCACTGCCCTACACTGTCACTGTAGCCTGCGCGCACAGTGTGATCCTTGACTCCGTGGGACACCAATTGTTCCCATTTCAGTCGTGCTTATCAACATGTACCAGGTGTTCCATAGGGTAGGAGCCAGAGGGCAGCAATCTCCTGCTTGGTAGTAGCAGCTATGGACAAGGTAGTTCATCTTTTTTTTCCCTCTTGTGCCATAGCCGATCAACGCATCCACGCAGCAGTGACGATTCTTTTTCTCCAAATGCAGAAAAAAAGGCCAAATTGTTCAACTCAAGTCAATTGGAGCAATTGCCAGAAAGTGCGAGATTGTCTGCAGTTCAGCGACGCTGAGGAGGAGGTCCTGACACTTGATGTTGCCACGGGCTCAGTCCACGCAGGCGTGGATGCTGTCGGGGATGTCACTCATTCTCAAAATGCGAATAATGCACGCGAACAAGTTTCGGCTGTTACGCACATTGGACGCGTTCCATTGTGTCACTAATTCCGGACTACCGGGTTCATGTGCTTACGTCAGCAGGGCTGCAGAAAAACCGGGCAGCATCATTGATGGCTGCACCAGCCCGGTGAGTCCATAGTTGGTCTGGCACAGAGGCTGGCAGGAACTAAAAAGTTGGTTATGCCATCAATCGGGCAGTTTACTCACGATGCAGAATACCTCAACACCTGTTTTCTCATACTTACTAAAGAATGTTGGACTGCCGCTTCTTCTTCTTCTTCCCAAGCTTCTCAAAGTTGCGAGCTGAATTCTGGCTGCTGGAGTTGCCTCACGAGCTTAAGCAGCTATGTGTTGCCACTTCATAACAGTCAAAGCCAGTCCAGCAAACTCAGGTAAAAAGTCACCAAGTGAAAGTTTGCTGACCAAAACTTCTGCCCTAAGAAATTGGTACCAGGGAAATGGTCCAGTGAATACAGAGCCTTGGGGTATAAACCCGAGTTGGACAAGGCAGCCTCTACTTTGGTGGCTGCAATAGCAGGTTGTGTGTGTGTGTGTGTGTGTGTGTCGTTTGCAGCCTCACACTGCGAGGGCGACGCGCACATGTGAGTAAGCCTCTGAAATCAACCTCAGGCTCATCATGAGTGAGGATGACGAGGGCTGGCATTTTCTGCGTGGAATCACCCATTTTGGCAGCCCTGTTTCTTTTGCACGGAGACGAGAGAGAGCACAAGAAGGAGGCGTCCTCTGACTTTAGACTATTAGAGGCATCCTCCTCTTTTTCATCCTCGCGTGCCACCAAGAATGCCATTTATGCCTCCTTTCACACGATTTTTTTTTCTTTCCCACTGGAAAGCAGCATGATGGCTTTAGCAGCGTGAGGGACCCAGGAAATTTCCTCTCCTCTCTTGTGCCGAGACAACAGCGACCCTGACTCTGCCACCAAGGAAGATTTTGCGATCGCGGGGTCGGATTCAATGGGATAAGATTCTTCTTGAGCGAGCGACCACGCAAGCGCTGTGGTGAGGGAGGCTGCGGGCCAAGACCTATCAATATTCCCTCGAAAGTCCGGTCTTTCTGCCATACAGACGTGGCCGCACGTGCAGGCTGCTGCTAACCAGCAGACGGACACAACAATGTGCAGTGAGTGCATGGCAGACAGACAGATGGACAGACGTCCAGACAGGCCGACAGATGGACAGACAGACAGATGGACAGACATTCAGACAGACACGTGCACGGACAGGACGCCCGACAGACGCTTCAATTTTCCTCCCATGCTCTATCACTGACAAGGCACTATATACATTGACTGCATCGTACACAACGTTTCTCAGTCCGTCCTATGCTATGGTCACCTCCTCGCGTACTTCTGACAAAGCTGACTTGATTGTGAAAACTTTGGCCAGATAGGAACAAAACCTGCCCCAAACTGTTGCACCCATCAATTCAGAGCATCTGAATAACACGCACTGCGCTGTCCACTACATGCGTACATGCAGGCAACTGCATCCAATCTGTTGACATACTGCTTTCCCTGCCCACAACAGGGCACAAAAATGCCCCCTTCAGTCGCATTTTCGTACAGTGCACAACATTCACTTGCTGTGTACGCACACACACAAACACACACACATGTGGCACACCTTCAATTGAATTGTACGGAATCAGGCATTGGATGGCACCAAAATCACCTCCATGGGTGCCGCAAATGGGTGGAGAACTGACGTTGAAACTGAGCACAAAAGGTGAAAAACCCTCGCTCGTGATGTAGTTTCCCGGTCGTCCGGTCCTCTCGGGCTGGCTTCTTAGTCCCTTCAGCAGGACCCGAAAACGGATTATTTCTTCACTCCATTTAGCTGGAATGGCTTCAAAGGGAGTCTTGCTACCCACGCCTACAGCATATTTTAGAGATTGCAAAATTGGCCTCGACTAATATAGGTCAGCCCATGACTAATGCTATTTGTCTGTGGCCACTGTAAAAAGGACTTGAAACAGAGCTAAGGATATGATTTATTGATCAAGTGCACGTGCACCATCAGAATCACTAACCAATGGCAGCTTTCACCGCATCTGCATGGACAGAGAGAGAGAGAGAGAGAGAGAGAGAGAGAGAGAGAGAGAGAGAGACAGGGTGATCACAGGAGGCATCTTCCACACTGGAGCCTCGTTGTTGGAGTCTGACGAACCATTGCTGACACTTTGGAACGTTCAAGATGCTTTCACCTCTGGTAACTATATAGATGTATAGTGACTATTTTAGTAGCTTCGCTGTCTTTTTTCTTTTCTTTACTTTTTTTTTTGAATTGAGGAAGCATGACGTGCCTTGTTTGAGCTCCTCAAACATCCATTTTCAAATTATTATTTGTAACTGACAGCTTGAGTTCTGCAATACCCCTCAAGGCTATGGCTCTTGTCTTGAGAACTTTGCTATGCGAAAACCTGTCTGGAGTCAATGGCAGCCACTTTGCCACGCAGCGTCCAAAGAACCGCGATATGGGAAGAACTGGTGCACTTTTGGAAAGTACTTAGTCCTGCTCCAGTCTGGGTGATGATCTCCAGTATCGCATGTAGTATGACTGTCGAGGAATGAATGTTGTCGGCTGGATCTTGAAGAGCATAACGAACGTCTGCACTGAGCTAATGACGCAATTGAAAACGGCGAAAGTTCCCTCCTCTTGAGACATAACGCGAGCAGAATTTATCGTGTTGCAGCATCGAGTACAACTTAGTCCAGTCCTCGGAGACCACGAGCTTGCCGCCGCCGCCGCCGCCGTCGTCGTCGTCGTCGTCGTCGTCGTCGTCGTCGTCGTCGTCGCCGTCGCCGTCGCCGAGGCCGCTGCCGCCGAACACCGTAATGTCGGACGAAGCAATGGGGAGAGACGGCCAAGATAAGAGCTTGGAGGTAAGAGAAGTAGCAGCCGCGGCAGCGAAAGCGGTCTTTTCAGCACAGCTTGAGACAGACGAAGGCAGAAGGGGCTGACTCAGGCCCCCAGAGATAGAGGGTAAGAGAGAACACAAGCGTATGCTTCACGTTCAGGAAGGGCCTCTTGGGCCAAGTCCGGAGTATTGAGATGCCACAAGCATGCACATCCTCGTGTCACGCAGAGCGGCTCCTCATGGACCCGGAGGAGTCGAACCACGCAGTCATCACGAGATGGCCAGACTGATGCACTTGCACAGTCGCCACCGCACTGACCGACACTGGGCGTACGCACGCACGCACGCACGCGCGCACGTTGTTGTCCACTCGGCAGTAGCTGACTCCTCCGGCGTCATGGCCATTTCCAAGATGAAATATGTGCTGTGTGTGTACGCAGAGGAGGAGGAGGAGGAGGAGGAGGAGGAGAGAAAAGTAGTGGAGTCCCAAGGGCACGTGTGTGCGTGCGTGCTTGTGTGTGTGTGTGTGCTCACACACGCTTGTCTACGCATCTCCTCTTTCTTTTGAGGCGCCCTCGCTCTCTCTCTCTCTCTCTCTCTCTCTCTCTCTCTCTCTTGCTCGCTCTCCAGCATTTTTTCTTCTTCTTCCTCGATCCACGCGCTTGTTTCCTCTCTGTTCGTCCGTCAGTTTCCCAGGCGAGCAATTCGGAGGTGACGCTACATAGGGGAGGGAGGGAGGGGGAAATTCCCCAAACCAAAGCCTTTTCTCTCTGCCAATCAGCCCCAGAGTCTGTGCTGAACGAACGAGCGAACGAGCGAACGAACGAACGAACGAACGAACGAACGAAAGTGTGACAAAGGGATGACGATGAAGATTGAATCACTCGCTCTTTGAACGATTCTGTGCAGCTGCATTGTGTGTGTGTGTGTGTGTGTGTGTGTGCGTGCCTGCATAGGATCGAACACGTGTTTGAGGGAAGCTGACGCAAGGGATGGGAAAAACGCTCCTGACAAGACGTGCATAGGTGGAAAAAAAGCTGGAGGGACAACAGGTGTCATCGTCCTTTTTGCCGATCCATCTCTTCCGTGACGGTGATCGTGACACGCGACAGGACGCATGTGGAAAAGTAAGTATAATATCCCCATTAAGGTTTTTTGCTCCTGGACGGATAAGACCAAGGAGAGAGGCTCTTCCGGGGTGGTGCCAGGCAAAATGGAGTAACGTCATTCGTAGAGCTTCAGCCCTTTATTTGCTTCTTCTTTTGAAGGCCAACATCGAGTCTTTTGAAAAGCTGCAGGTGTTGCGTACGCAAGAAGGGCCCGGTGGCTCTGATTGAATGCAAGGTCAAGTAATGAGAGTCTGGGAATAGGACTGGAGTTTGCCGAATAGTCAAATGATTTTTGAAAAGAAAAACTTCCTCTCTCTCCCGGAAGTTCAAACGTAGTAAGGAACAGCAGCTGTCCCTTCAGGGGACCCCAGACCTCCCAGTCCCCAGGACTGGAAGTGACCGGGAGGGACCGGGAGGGACCGGGAGGGACCGGGAGAGACCGGGAGGGACCCGAATGGGACCCGAATAGGACCCGAATGGGACCCGAATAGGACCCGAATGGGACTCGAATAGGGTCTTGCACCTTCAAACAGAAAAAAAATGACCCAGCCCCACAAACACAGCACGCACACGCTGGCAAAAAAAACCCCCAGAGGTTGTAGCGAGACATTTTGCTCGGGGCTCCGAAGTGGCTGTTAAATTAAGTGGAATCACGCACACCGAGGCCATGCGACGACATTTTTTTTGTTTTATTTTAGCCAATCATTGCCTTGCGGTGCTGCTACCTGGCGGGCCTCGAAGCTTATGCAGTGCGTGTGCACGCGTGTGTAGACGCCGACGACGCGCTGGACATGGCAAAAGTTGTGCCAACTTTACAACTATGCCTCGGGTAATCCGTTTGCTTTACTGCTGGTTGCACTTTCTACACAACTATTCAGGACGTTTCCAATTTTTTCTCTTTAGTTTTGTTGTGGTTGCTTTCCTGGCTTGTTAGAAGCCGATTCCACGGACGCGTGCATAACATTGTATGTATGCTTGTTCATGAATGACTACGTGAGGACACAATTCGTTCCATCCGTCCCAATAGCAACTTTCACCTCCAGCCGAAGGAGGGAAGAGGTGAAAAAGAAACACATGATAAATTACAATGCTTCACACCCTACTTGTTTTGAGTACAACCTACTGCCAAGGAGCCACTTCTTTCTGGGATTCCGATTGTACTTTCGCCTCTCTTAGTTGATAGCGTTGCTTGAGCAGCAATTTCTCAAGAGCAAACTTTCCGGACATACGTGACAGCGGCTATTGGCGTTTTGCCCTGTATTTAACTTTACGCTTCAACCATTAGACAGCATCAGGAGTGTGCTCAGGTCGCAGAACATTCGTACCTATTGATATGCATGCACGCACGCATATATACGCACCTGCGTCTGGATTCATCCATACATATGTATATAGTAGGGACGGACGGACGTACTCCATGGTCATATGCTCAGACATAGGTACTGCGTCGATATGCACTACACGGATATGTTCTTCACGCATAAGTACGACGTGCATATGTACTGATGCTTAGGCAGTGCATGCTTGTATAGCGTACTAATACTAGTACCTAGCACATATGTACTTAGGCATGCGTACTAACGCGCATGTACTAATTAATGCATACGTGCTGCATCCGTACTGTGTACATACGTACGTACCATACAACTAGAACGTACATCTACATGTGCTACACACACGCGCGTGCGCTCTCTATATGTGTGTGCCAACATGCATGCATACGTACTAAATATGTACCCCACATGCATACATGGTCCACGTACCATTGGTAGGTGGACGTAGGTGTCCGTGCCCTCAAGTTGAGGTGAAGTCACCCGGACGAAGCAGCCCTGGCAGAGCTTCCTCGGCACTGACCTGATGGTGATCTCCCTCCTCCAGACCTCGAGGACGAGTCAGAGCTACCAAGTGCTGCGTACAGTAGTTAATGCATGACGGGAGGAGAGATTCGGCTTTGTCCGTTAATGAAACGAGCAATAAAGCAATTTCGGGCAAATAGGAGATTTTACGGTCAGCCTCTGGCTCCAATGTGGTGCAGTACAGTGCGGGCGAGCACAAAGCAGGCCAGCGTCCACCCAGACTGCTTGAAAATTGCCACAGCAGTTCAACATTGGCTTGTCCACACAGTCCTGAGGTCACGCAAACATAGAAAAAATAATTAAAATAAAAAAAGGCCGCAAAGTTCCTAACAAAAAGGCCTCTAATTGCTCTCAGCAAGGTCAAACCAATTGGATACTGGGTGGAATTGGAGCAACACCGAAACGAGGGCAGCAGTCGTGGACCCGTGAAACCTGCATACACGTTCCACTACGTATGGACGTAGGGGGCTGACGGGTAAACCTCGCTCATGTTGATCCAGTAGAGGAAGAGACCTGAATGAAAGACGCGATGGCAACTCTGCGCAACCGTGTGGAAAGTTCTTGTTCGTATCTGCCTTTGTTCGCCCTTGTCTGTCGTCACGCTGAAGATGAACAAGGCTCATAATCTGAAATTTGTTCGCCCACACTGTGGGAACATTGGGAGAGATCATTACATGAGCTCAATGGGTGGTAGATTAGAAAAGTACCGAGTCTCTCTGTGCTTGTGCGCGCGGGCGCTCGCGCGCGCGCGCGTGTGTGTGTGTGTGAGAGAGAGAGGGAGAGAGATGTACCTGTCCTATTTGTACAGTAATGTCTCGACTTCGTCATATTGCCCGTCAGCAGCAAAAGTATTGAGGACGACGTGGAGACTCTTGTAGAAATGCAGTAAGAGACATGATGAAGAAAGTGCGAGACTTTGTCCCAGACTGAGATCGACACAATGGAGACTCTACTGCACTCGTGCTGTCCTGCACTTAAGAGCCACATCGAGTTCGGTCTGTATTATCATTCCCTTATCCCGCAGCGTTTTCAGCCCCTTCTCCTTGCACTGCACATTTGCAGTGCAGCGCATCTGTCTCTTATACCGGTAGCCTTCTTGTTGGCTCTTCAGCCAGCGACTGACCTAGCTCCCAGCTCTTGTACTTACCTAACTACCCACGTACTGATGCACTACGTCCATACGGGTGTGTGTGTATGGGAGTGTGCGTGTTGCGCAGCAGTAGCAGTACAACATTGCAGCACCGTGCAGCTGTAAGCAGAGATAGAGATTGCTACTTCGTCTTATGATTGCTTTCTCAAGAAAAGAACATTCCTGGAAGCATAAGATAAGGAAAGTATGCGAATCTTTCTTCGATAGAGCCCAGAAAGTATCCCGACCGCCCAGCGGGAGTGAGGTCAAAGTGCCCCGAAATTTATCGTTGAAAGTTTCCGCACAGAATTGGTTGCCGCTGCTTTCACCCAATCATCAGCGCGTGCTGATGGAGACAGCCTTGGTCTTGCAAAATTAATACTTACTTCTTCTTTTTGCTCTCCTCCGGCCTCCCCACGAGTTCGTATTTCTGTCAATATTTTCTTCATCAATACTGTTTGTACTACTATTATGGAGTTGGACGTGTGGACATTTCCTCTCCAAACATAATGAAGCTCAGGCCTACGTGCCCCCCCCCCTCCCTCCCGCCCTCCCCGATGGGACGACTGACCCGAAGGCCCTTCTTCCCATGCGATGCAGCAGGCCCAGATCGATATGACGCGTGTGTGCGAGCACTGGGCCTGCCAGGAAGAGCCTCAAGCAGCAGTGGGCATTATTTTGCCACTTTCTTCCTGGTTCCACACAATACACTCAACCAAAGCAACACGCGACCACAGAGTGCCGAATCTTCAGCTCGCACCTGCTTGTTTCGAAGAGATTTATGTAATGGCGCCAGATTAGCCCGGCGTATTACGGTCGGGGTCATTCGAAAGCAGCGTAACGTTGGTGATGCACGCCACAGTGGACCCAGACATGCTTAGGTTTGCTTCACCTAGCTGTGTCTTGAGAGCGCTGGCACTGGTGCAACGTCTCACTGGTGTCGGCCGAAGCCTTCTCGGTTGATGCCTTCTCCACACACACGTCGGTCACGGTGTTGTCTTTGGAAACAGCCCAGTCTTCGGAGCAAATTTAGCGGGGGCAAATTTGAGGCCTTCCCAGCTGTGGCCAATGCAATCTCTATTGAAAACATGAACCTACTTCTGAGTGACCCCTTGTAAGTGTTCAAGAAGCTTTCTTCTTCGTGCTCTCTCTCTCCGTGGTCCAGGGGAGGCCCTGCTTTTGCACAGGCACAAACGCGTATGTTGTCAGCGCTTGTCTCGCCATTGTGATCGATGGCCTCACGCTCTTTGTCTCACTCCGCTGAACACGTCGTAGTTGTATCACGTGACGTTACTATGACCGATCTATGGCAACTCTGGCATTATGAGCACCGTCCCAACTAAACATGCATATACATACACTGTATGTACGATGTCTGGCATGATATATTTTCAGAGTTTTCAATTCGGTTGGAATTTGGCCTGTCCGCGGCCGGGGATTGTCCGCGGCCAACGTGACCGAGTACACGTGATGCGTGGTTAGTTTGCAACAACATTTCGTCTCGGAAATTACGGGGCAAGAGTCGTGGATGCGCAGATGCACTTGTTCCGCACTCGCCCGCAATGAATTTGGCAAATTTGGGGGAATTTTTGCGGATTTTACTAACGTGACACATCGTAGCACAACAGGTGCTCGCAGTGTGTGCGTGTGGGTGTGTGCGCCTCAGGGATATATCCAGCTACATGCATGTACAGGGGCATATTCCACTAAGCGTTGTTCAAACGCTCGTATTTTCTGATTTTTTCCACAAAGCGTAGTGTAGTGGCGTGAGCTGATGTGGTCGACAAATATTTCCCCCTTCCACTAAAGAAGAGTGAGTGTGAAGCCAAAATGCAGCACAGCATAGCCACAGTGGCTAAAGGCCCACAGGCAGCGCATCATATGTGATGAGAGCTTATCATAAGACATCTTGTTCAACAAAGGTAAGGAGCTGGCTCAAGTAGATGCGTCATCCTGAGAGGATATCGTTATTTGACCACTCAATCCATCTCATTGACTGCTGCGGCAATCTTACTTGCTCGGCACCAAGGATCATGGGCCATCGGACAAGGCCCAGCGAGCTCGTGGGCCCGTTTCCATATTTTTCAGCATTTCTCATGCCACAATTGATCATCACTCAGTACTTCATCGCCTCTGGTGGGACACACTTACATAATCGTCCTGACGGATTCGCATTTGCTTATGCACCATGCGGTACAGTACAGAAAGTCCAAAACAGAGCAGTACAATGGGGCAGAGCAGAAAAGAGCACAACAACGGGGCTTTCTTGTTTTGCTTCACATGCAGTGATGCATTAGCCATTGTTTGGGGAGAAGGAGGAGGAATCATTTTTTGTACTGTGCTTATGTAATGGGGAAAAAATGACAATTCCGAGCAAGATGTGGACCACCAACATGATGCAGTCGAACCTCGATATAACGGTTTTGGCGGCCACCACCAAAGTTGCTCTGTCTGACAGCGGAATTCTTCTGCCAGTGTAGCACTCGCGTCAGAAGGATGGAATTTGGGCTCGAAGATTAATGAATATAAAGTGTCTCTGCTGACTCCACGATGAAAAGTCCCTTTTGTCTGGCAGAGCTGACTGGAGCGATGGACATCTCCATCTTGGAGAGAAGGCACAAAAACTTTTTATACTTCACTGCGAGTGTCATTAGTACAGTAGCACAAGGTTTGCATTGACGTAATACGTGCGGGTTAGCGTCACTTTATGCAGTGGGGCAGGCGGTAAAGTTTCACTTTATGCAGTGGGGCAGGCGGTAAAGTTTCACTTTATGCAGTGGGGCAGGCGGTAAAGTTTCACTTTATGCAGTG